>Ga0160452_100133_pt1 | contig 91070 bp, 89 predicted proteins | sample HID1971I_E6MG_FD_108230 | JGI IMG/M metagenome (GOLD analysis project Ga0160452, IMG submission 108230) | Enriched millipede-associated microbial communities from UW Madison campus, WI, USA - HID1971I_E6 MG | ecosystem: Host-associated > Arthropoda: Insects > Digestive system > Unclassified ...
AGGCGAAGTGAAGATGGAGAAGAACTACACGCTCGAACAGCACGAAATCGATGATGGCTTCGTGCTGACTTGCCAATGTCATCCGGTGAGCGAGCGCGTGGTGGTGAGTTTCGACGAGCGCTAGATCGCAGCCCGGCGTCATTCGATTCGCGTAAACTAGGACTGCTCACCCGAGCGGTCCTTTCGTCCTTCTGGCCTCCGACACCGATGAACATGATTCACGTCACGAATGGCGATTGCGCGGCCCAATCCCTCACGGAAGCATTGCGGCGCGCCGAACGCGACGAGCGCGTCATCGCGTTGCGCGACGATCTCGCCGTCGGTCCGATCAGGGACATCGACGAATCGCCGCTCGCGCGCGCCACGTTCTGGCGTCAGGTCCTGAACAGCGCCATCGACTTCGAGGGCGAACTCGAAGAACAACAGGCACTGTTCGGCCGCCTCGCGCGCGGCGACGATCAGATCGTCGTGTGGCACGGCCAGAGCGCGGCCGATCAGCTCACGCTGCGACGCGTCGCCTATCACATGCGCAACGTCCCGCAGCGCCTGAACGAAGCGAAACTCACTCACGACGATCTGACGATTGCGACCGGCGACAGCGATCCCGAGCACGTCGGCCGCGAAGACCGTGCGACGGCCGTCGGTATGTTTTCACCGAAGCAACTGCTCGCGAAGCTGCCGACCGCCGCGCCGATTTCCGTGCTGCGCATCAGCAGGCTCGCGCTCGAATGGCAGGAAGCGAAATACGCCAACGCCGACACGCGCCGCCTGCGCGACAACATGCTCGTAACAGGAACATGGATCGATATCGACGAAGCCTTGCTCGATCTCGCCGGTCCCGAATGGAAACCGGCGCGCCAGATCGCCGGCGCTGCAATGGGGCAGCGCTTCGATTTCATGCTTTCCGATTCCATCGCATTCTGGCGCTGCCGCGAACTCGTCACGGCGGGACGGCTTAAAATCCGCGGCACGCCGTCCGAAATCAGTCAGGCCGAACTGCGCCGCTGAATCCATACCTATAAGAACGCACTTTCCGAACACATGGCCCGTACCAAAGCGCCCGATCACGAGACACAACGCGAACAGATCCTCGAACTCGCCGCCGCGAAATTCGCCCAGACGAGCTATCCCAGCACCTCGATGGCCGATCTCGCCGCCGCGAGCGGCACGTCGAAGGCCCGCCTCTATCACTATTACGTGAGCAAGGAAGCGATCCTCTTCGATTTGCTCGACCGCTACACCAAGCGGCTGATGCTGATCATCGCGGAAGTGGAAGGCGCCAGCCAGCGGCGCGGACTGAGCGAACGCGAGGCTTTCGCCGATCTCGTGCGCGCGTTTCTCGCCGAATACGAGACGTCGCACAGCCGGCACGTCGCGCTTCTGAATGATGTGAAGTATCTGGAAGAGGCGCAGCGCGAAATCGTCCTCGATCGTCAGCGCGACATCGTGGCGGCGTTCGCGCGTCAGCTCGCGCGGGCTTATCCGAAACGCGCGACCAAGGACAACCAGACTGCGCTGACGATGCTGGTCTTCGGCATGATCAACTGGACGTTCACGTGGCTCAAGCCGGGCGGCAAGCTGGGCTATAGCGAGTTCGCGGAACAGGTCGTCGACATGATCGAAAACGGCCTCAATGTCGAATAGCTCGATGTTGCAGCACAACAAACCGACTGGACGGTAAATTGTCGTGTTTGCAACACCTCGTTAAGTTATTGATTTTACTACGATTCAATCGTTTTCAGTAGCTGTTTAGAACGCGCCGTCTAGGTCGTTTTAAGGGTTTTCCCGTATCCGTTTCTCCGTAATCGGCTAAAATTCGTTTTGCTTTGCAGCATGCTGCATGACGAACGAAGGAGAAACAAATATGGAACTGACCATCAACCGCACTGCCGAGCCGATCGTCGCGCACGATCAGCCGCTCAAAGACGCGCGTATGCCGGTTCTCGTCCGCGAGCTGTCCTCGGCAGATCGCGAGCGTCTCCTCACGCACTTTCTGGCTCTCGACGAAGACGACCGTCTCCTGCGCTTCGGGCAGGTCGTGCCGGATCACGTCATCGAGAACTATGTGCGCAACATCAACTTCTCGAACGACAAGGTGTTCGGCGTGTTCGGCGGCGCCCTGGAATTGATCGGCGTCGGCCATCTGGCGTATTTGCCCGCCGAGGGCGACAAGCGAACTGCCGAATTCGGCGTCTCGGTGCTCGAAAGCGCGCGCGGCCGTGGCATCGGCTCGAAGCTGTTCGAGCGCGCCGCCATGCGCAGCCGCAACACGCAGGTATCGGTGCTCTATATGCACTGCCTGTCGCGCAACTCGACCATGATGCATATCGCGAAAAAGTCGGGCATGAAGATCGAATACGCCTACGGCGAAGCCGATGCCTATCTCTCGCTCGCGCCGGCCGACCAGACCAGCATCGTGGCCGAAATGCTTCAGGAGCAGGCAGCCGTGTTCGACTACGCGATCAAACGCCAGGCGCAACGCGCGTCGCAGGTTTTCCAGGCGTTCATGCCGGCAGCGGGCGTGGCGTAATTTTTCTCAGGAACAGCGCGGGAATGGCGCTGCGAGCGGGACCAACAAGGGCGGATTTGACCGCCCTTCGTCGTTTTAACGCAGCGGCAGAACCGTCGTCTCCTTGATGCGTTCCAGCGAGAAGCTCGAGCGCACATCGATCACGGACGGATGGTGCAGCAATTCATCCTGCACAAAGCGCGAGAAATCATCCATGTCGCGCACCTGAACGCGCAGCAGAAAATCCATCTCGCCGGTCATCGCGTCGCAGGCGACGACTTCCGGCCATGAACGCACCGCTTCACGAAAGAGATCGCCGTGCGTCGGCGCTTTCGGTGTGCCCGCCGCAGCCTGCATGCCGCCGCGCTTTTCCAGACGCACGTTGATGTAGGCGAGTAAGCCAAGCCCGAGCTTCTTCGCGTCGAGCAGGGCGACGTAACCGCGAATCACGCCGATCTCCTCCAGCCGACGAATGCGCCGCAGACACGGACTCGGCGACAGATTCACCCGATCCGCGATTTCCTGATTCGATAGCCGTCCATTTTCCTGAAGAATGGCCAGAATTCGGCGGTCTATCGTGTCCAGTTCGAGTTCAGCCATTTTGTAGCTCCCTGCCGCTCTCGACTGGCAGCATCGTGCGCAATCTTATGAATAGCCGATTAGTTTCGCAAGCTTTTGCCAGCGTCACCTGACTAAACTGTTTCCACGTCGCGCACATCGCGCCGCATCTAAATCAGGAGACACGCATGACCGCAACGACCTGGGAGAATCCCGTCGGCACCGATGGCTTCGAGTTCATCGAATACACCGCGCCGGATCCGGTCGCGCTCGGCAAACTGTTCGAGCAGATGGGCTTCACCGCGATCGCGAAGCATCGTCACAAGGACGTGACGCTTTACCGCCAGGGCGAAATCAACTTCATCGTCAACGCCGAGCCGGATTCGTTCGCGCAGCGCTTCGCGCGCCTGCACGGTCCGTCGATCTGCGCGATCGCCTTCCGCGTCGCCGATGCCGCCAAGGCGTACAAGCGCGCGCTCGAACTCGGCGCATGGGGCTTCGACAACAAGAATGGTCCGATGGAGTTGAACATCCCGGCGATCAAGGGGATCGGCGATTCGCTGATCTACTTCGTCGACCGCTGGCGCGGCAAGAACGGCGCGCAGCCGGGCAGCATCGGCGATATCAGCATTTATGACGTCGATTTCGAACCGATTCCGGGCGCGGAGCAAAACCCGGTGGGCCACGGACTCACCTACATCGATCACCTGACGCATAACGTGCACCGCGGTCGCATGGTCGAATGGGCGGAGTTCTACGAGCGGCTCTTCAACTTCCGCGAAGTCCGCTATTTCGATATCGAAGGCAAGGTCACGGCGGTGAAGTCGAAGGCGATGACGTCACCGTGCGGCAAAATCCGCATTCCGATCAACGAAGAAGGCTCGGAAACCGCGGGACAGATTCAGGAGTATCTGGACGCGTATCACGGTGAAGGCATTCAGCACATCGCGCTCGGCACGGGCGATATCTACAGCACCGTCGACGGCCTGCGCGGCGCGAAGATCGCTCTGCTCGACACCATCGACACGTATTACGAGCTGGTCGATCGCCGCGTGCCCGGCCATTGCGAAACGGTCGCGGAGTTGAAGAAGCGCAAGATTCTGATCGACGGCACCAAGGACGAAATCCTGCTACAGATCTTCACGGAGAACCAGATCGGGCCGATCTTCTTCGAGATCATCCAGCGCAAGGGCAATCAGGGCTTCGGCGAAGGCAACTTCAAGGCGCTGTTCGAGTCGATCGAACTGGATCAGATGCGCCGTGGCGTGCTGAAGGACACCACCGCGGGCTGATCGCGCAGAAAACCCGGGCATCAAAAAAGGGACGTGGATCGCGAAGGTCCATGTCCCTTTGTTCATTCTGGCGGCCCGTTTGGTCGATACGGACCGCGATGAGCGGGTCAGCCCGCCGTCTCGTCGTCGCTGCTTTCCGATTCGCGGCGCTTTTCAGCACCCGCCTTAACCGACTGAACGCGCACTTGCGCGACCTGTGCAACCGACGACGCCCCGAACGGCGAGCCATTATTCGCCCGTGCGCCGCCCACCGGCGCGCTGATGGCGAAAAAAGCCGCCGAAACGACCAAGAAATTCTGGATGTGGCGTTGTTTCATCGTTATCTCCTTCTAACTGCAAAGTACAACTCGCTTCCGAAACCCAAAGCGTGCACAGAAAATTGGCACGGAAGTTCCGGAAGCGTCATTTTAGACAGGGATGAACGGCAGGGTTCCGTGGATCGGTCGAATTTACATGCTGTAACAAAACCCTCTTGATGACGGTCAAATCGTCAAGGAATTGACGCAAAGCGCGGCTAAGTGAGGAATTTTTAACGGGTTTGTACCAGTGCCTGAAAGATCATTGCACCGGCAAACTGGTAGTCCCGGCCTACGCGTTCACAAGACGCGACGGCCCGAAACATGCTTTGGTGATCCCAAACCTCGGGTGGAGGAATACACATAATGAACGCCCCGCTAGACGCAGAACAAAGAGCTTCGCTAGAAGCCGCGTTGAAATCCGTCACGCTAGACGACAAATACACGCTCGAACGTGGCCGCGCCTATATGAGCGGCATCCAGGCCCTGGTGCGCCTGCCGATGCTGCAGCAAGAGCGCGACAAGGCCGCTGGCCTCAACACCGCCGGATTCATCTCCGGCTATCGCGGTTCTCCCCTCGGCGGTCTCGACCAGTCACTCTGGAAGGCGAAGAAGCATCTCGCCGGCCATCAGGTCGTGTTTCAGCCGGGCGTGAACGAAGATCTCGCCGCTACCGCCGTGTGGGGCTCGCAGCAAGTGAATCTGTACCCGAGCGCCAAATACGACGGCGTGTTCTCGATGTGGTACGGCAAAGGCCCGGGCGTCGATCGTTCGGGCGATGTCTTCAAGCACGGCAATTCCGCCGGATCGGCGCAACACGGCGGCGTTCTGGTGCTCGCCGGCGACGATCACGCCGCGAAATCGTCGACGCTCGCGCATCAGTCCGAGCACGTGTTCAAGGCGTGCGGTCTGCCGGTGCTGTTTCCGTCGAACGTGCAGGAATATCTCGATTTCGGCCTGCACGGCTGGGCGATGTCGCGCTACTCCGGCCTGTGGGTCGCGATGAAATGCGTGACGGATGTCGTCGAGTCGTCGGCTTCGGTGGATATCGATCCGCATCGCACGAAGATCGTGCTCCCGACCGATTTCGCGATGCCCGATGGCGGCCTGAACATCCGCTGGCCGGATCCGCCGCTCGTGCAGGAAGCGCGTCTGCTCGACTACAAGTGGTACGCCGCGCTCGCCTACGTGCGCGCGAACAAGCTGGACCGCGTGGAAATCGATTCGCCGCATGCGCGCTTCGGCATCATGACCGGCGGCAAAGCCTATCTCGACGTCCGTCAGGCGCTGACCGATCTCGGTCTCGACGACGCGACGTGCTCGCAGATCGGTATCCGTCTCTACAAGGTCGGTTGCGTGTGGCCGCTCGAAGCGCAGGGCGCGCATGAATTTGCGCGCGGGCTGGAGGAGATTCTGGTCGTCGAGGAAAAGCGGCAGATTCTCGAATACGCGATCAAAGAAGAGCTATACAACTGGCCGGATGCGCAACGTCCGCGCGTGTACGGCAAGTTCGACGAAAAAGACGGCGCCGGCGGCGAATGGTCCGTGCCGATGGGCAACTGGCTTCTGCCCGCGCACTACGAGCTGTCGCCCGCGATTATCGCGAAGGCCATCGCCACGCGCCTCGACAAATTCGATTTGCCCGCCGATGTGCGCGCGCGCATCGCGACGCGCATCGCCGTGATCGAGGCGAAGGAAAGGTCGCTCGCGCGGCCGCGTGTCGAGGCGGAGCGCAAGCCGTGGTTCTGCTCGGGATGTCCGCACAACACGTCGACGAACGTGCCGGAAGGCTCGCGCGCGATGGCGGGCATCGGCTGCCACTACATGACGGTCTGGATGGACCGCAACACGAGCACGTTCAGCCAGATGGGCGGCGAAGGCGTGGCGTGGGTCGGCCAGTCGCCGTTTTCGAACGACAAGCACGTTTTCGCGAACCTCGGCGACGGCACGTATTTCCATTCGGGCCTGCTCGCGATCCGCGCGGCGATCGCGGCGAAGGTGAACATCACCTACAAGATTCTTTATAACGATGCCGTCGCGATGACCGGCGGTCAGCCCGTCGACGGCGTGCTGACCGTGCCGCAGATCACGCATCAGCTCGCGGCGGAAGGCGCGGCGAAGATCGTCATCGTCACCGATGAGCCGGAGAAGTACACGGCGAGCGTCGGACTTGCACCGGGCATCGACGTGCATCATCGCGACAAGCTGGACGAAATCCAGCGTCAACTGCGCGAGGTTGCGGGCACGTCGATCCTGATCTACGACCAGACCTGCGCGACCGAGAAGCGCCGTCGTCGCAAGCGCGGCGCGTTCCCCGATCCGGCGAAGCGCGTCGTCATCAACGAAGCCGTGTGTGAAGGCTGCGGCGATTGCTCGGTGAAGTCGAACTGCCTGTCGGTCGAGCCGCTCGATACCGAGTACGGCACGAAGCGGCAGATCAACCAGTCGACGTGCAACAAGGACTACTCGTGCCTGAACGGCTTCTGCCCGAGTTTCGTGACGGTGGAAGGCGGCCAGTTGAAGAAGCCGAAGGCGACGAGCGTCGAGAGCGATGCGATGCCTTCCGTGCCCACGCCCGAGTTGCCGGAGATCGGACGGCCGTATGGCGTGCTGGTCACGGGCGTCGGCGGAACGGGCGTCGTGACGATCGGCGCGCTGCTCGGCATGGCCGCGCATCTGGAGCAGAAAGGCGTCACCGTGCTCGACGTCACCGGGCTCGCGCAGAAAGGCGGCGCCGTGATGAGCCACGTGCAGATCGCGAACCGTCCGACCGATATCCACGCGACGCGCATCGCGATGGGCGAAGCGGATCTCGTCATCGGTTGCGATGCGATCGTCACCGCGAGCAACGAATGCGGCTCGCGGATGCAGCCTGACCACACGCGCGTCGTCGTGAACAGCGCGCAGACGCCGACCGCCGAGTTCATCAAGAACCCGAACTGGAGTTTCCCGGGCGCGAGCGCGGAGGCGGATATTCGCGCGGCCGCGGGCGAGCATGTCGCGCTCGTCGATGCGAACCGCTTCGCCGTCGCGCTGATGGGCGATGCGATCTACACGAATCCGTTCGTGCTCGGCTTCGCGTGGCAGAAGGGTTGGGTGCCGCTGCTGCATGAGTCGCTGGTACGCGCCATTGAGCTGAACGCGGTGCAGGTCGAGAAGAATCTCGCGGCGTTCGAATGGGGCCGTCGCGCGGCGCACGATCCCGAAGCCGTGCGCCGTCTCGCGGATGCGCAGCATGGCGCGCAGGCAGCGCCGGGCAAGGTCATCTCGCTGCATACGCCGAAGGCGCTCGACACGCTCATCGACAAGCGGCTCGACTATCTCGCGAAGTACCAGAACACGGCCTACGCAGCGCGATACGGACGGCTGGTCGCGGAAGTGCGCGCGAAGGAAGCCGGGCTGGGCGCCGGGGACGGGCAGTATCCGCTGACCGAAGCCGTCGCGAAGAATCTGCACAAGCTGATGGCGTACAAGGACGAATACGAAGTCGCGCGTCTGTATGCCGATCCGGTGTTCCTCGACAAGATTCGCGCGAGTTTCGAAGGCGACTGGAAGATCAAGATGCATCTCGCGCCGCCGAGTCTTTCGAAGAAGGATGCGCACGGGCATCTGGTGAAGAAGCAATACGGTCCGTGGATGATGTCGGCGATGCGCGTGCTCGCGAAGCTGAAGTTCCTGCGCGGAACGGCGCTGGATCCGTTCGGCCGCACGGAAGAGCGGAAGATGGAGCGCGCGTTGATCGGCGAGTACGAGGCGCTGGTGCGTGAGTTGATCGGCGGACTCACGGAGCAGAAACTGTCACTCGCTGTCGAACTCGCGAATCTTCCCGACTCGATGCGCGGCTACGGCCACGTCAAGGAAAACAACGTCAAGGCCGCGAAGATCAAGTGGAATGCCTTGCTCGCGCGCTGGCGGAGTAACGAAGGCGGGGAAAAGCGGCAGGTGGCGTAATTCTCGTTGCTTCACGCTCGAAGGCGGTTCGTGAAAACGGACCGCCTTTTTTATCGGCCAAAAAAAACGGCGATCCGGTCTCCCGGATCGCCGTTCGTCTTTCTAACGCGACGTCGCGTTACTTCGCTACACGCGCATTCGCGCTCGCCACCGCCGTCATATTGATGATCCGCCGCACCGTCGCGGCCGGCGTCAGGATATGCACGGGCTTCGCAGCACCGAGCAGGATCGGCCCGACGGTCACGCCCTCGCCGCTCACCATCTTGAGCAGGTTGTACGTGATGTTCGCCGCTTCGACGTTCGGCATGATCAGCAGATTCGCCTCACCGTGCAACGTGGTCCCCGGGAACGAAGCCTTGCGCACGGCTTCGGAAAGCGCCGCATCGCCGTGCATTTCACCGTCGATTTCGAGATCAGGCGCGCGCTCCGCAATCAGCTTGCGCGCTTCGGCCATCCGCTTGCTCGACGCGCTCTGCACGCTGCCGAAGTTCGAATTCGACACCAGCGCGACCTTCGGCTGAATCCCGAAACGCTCGATCTCGCGCGCCGCCAGAATCGTCATGTCGGCGAGTTGCTCGGGCGTCGGCGTCTCGTTGACGTACGTGTCGCTGATGAACAGATTGCGCCCCTGCAGCATCAGCAGATTCATCGCCGCGAAGTTGTTCGCGCCTTCCGCCTTGCCGAGCACCTGATCGATGAACTTCAGGTGATCCTGATACGTGTCGATGAGACCGCAGATCATCCCGTCCGCGTCGCCCGTGTGAACCAGGATCGCGCCGATCAGCGTGTTGAACTTGCGCAGCGCGGCCTTCGCGCTTTCGGGCGTCACGCCCTGACGCGCGGCGATCTCGTGATACGCCTGCCAGCTCTTCTGATAACGCGGATCGTCTTCCGGATTCACGATCTCGAAATCGACGCCCGGCTTCAGCTTCGAGCCCATCTTCTGCAGACGCATTTCGACGACAGCCGGACGGCCGATGATGATCGGCTTCGCGATCTTCTCCAGCAGCACGAACTGCGCGGCGCGCAGCACGCGCTCGTCCTCGCCTTCCGCGAACGCGATACGCGCCGGAGCCGCCTTCGCCGCCGTGAACACCGGACGCATCACCATGCCCGTTCGATACACCGTGGCGCCGAGCGTCTCGCGATACGCATCCATGTCCTTGATCGGACGCGTCGCGACGCCCGAATCCATTGCGGCTTGCGCCACGGCCGGCGCGATCTTGATGATGAGGCGCGGATCGAAAGGCTTCGGAATCAGATATTCCGGGCCGAATTCCAGCGAATGGCCTTCGTAAGCCTTTGCAACTTCATCGCCCTGATCGGTTTCTTCCGCGAGTTCGGCGATCGCGCGCACGCACGCGAGCTTCATTTCCTCGGTGATCGTCGTCGCGCCCACGTCGAGCGCGCCGCGGAAAATGAACGGGAAGCAGAGCACGTTGTTGACCTGATTCGGATAATCCGAACGGCCCGTCGCGACGATGCAGTCCGGACGCACGCGCTTCGCTTCTTCCGGACGAATTTCCGGCTCGGGATTCGCCAGCGCGAGAATCAGCGGCTTGTCGGCCATCGTCTCGACCATTTCCGCTTTCAGCACGCCCGCGCTCGAACAGCCGAGGAAGACGTCGCAGCCGTGCATCGCATCGGCGAGCGTGCGCGCGTCGGTGCTCGCCTGATAGCGCTCCTTCGATGCGTCCAGATTGCCGCGGCCTTCGTAGATCACGCCCTTCGAATCGATCACGAGCGTGTTCGACTTCTTCAGGCCGAGGTGAACGAGCAGGTCCAGACAAGCGATCGCCGCCGCACCGGCGCCGGAGCAGACGAGCTTCACTTCGTCCAGCTTCTTGCCGACCACTTTCAGGCCGTTCAGGATCGCCGCCGACGCGATGATCGCCGTGCCGTGCTGATCGTCATGGAAAACGGGAATCTTCATGCGCTCGCGCAGCTTCTTCTCGATATAGAAGCATTCCGGCGCCTTGATGTCCTCGAGGTTGATGCCGCCCAGCGTGGGCTCGAGCATTGCGATCGCATCGACGAGCTTGTCCGGATCGGTTTCCGCCAGCTCGATATCGAACACGTCGATGCCCGCGAACTTCTTGAAGAGGCATCCCTTGCCTTCCATCACCGGCTTGGCCGCGAGCGGGCCGATGTTGCCGAGGCCCAATACGGCGGTGCCATTCGTCACGACGCCGACGAGGTTCGCACGCGACGTGTACTTCTGCGCGTCGAGCGGCTCATCGTAGATCGCCATGCACGCGGCCGCGACGCCCGGCGAATAGGCGAGCGAGAGGTCGAGCTGGTTGGAAAGCGGCTTGGTCGGAGTAACCGAAATCTTGCCGGGACGGGGATTCTGGTGATACGCGAGGGCACTTTGCTTCAGTTGTTCGTCCATGATTTGACCTGAGACGTTTGAGAATTATTTGAACAGGGTTCACACCGCCGTCGACCGTGCTGCAATGAATGCGGGAATGTGAATCGATGGACCAATTTTCATGGGCTCGGCGCGTCGGATAGACGCGGCGTGCCGCTCGTCGGAATCGAACGAGCGGACGGAGCCTTTGGTTTTTTTTGGGACGTTCAGTGTACACCGCGCGCCTGAAATGACGCGATGCAACGTTTCAGCGCAATTTCGTCCGACGACTCCGCGCTCAATCGAGTTCGGCGCCGCGTTTTTCCGGGATCAGAAAGAGCGTCGCGACGACATCGAGCAGATAGATCGATGCGAGAAACGCGAGCGCCACCGAGAACGAATAACGCGCCGCCAGCGCGCCGACCGCGACCGGACCGAGTCCACCCACCGCGCGCCCTATATTGAACAGCACGTTTTGCGCGGTTGCGCGCGCTTCGGTCGGATAGATCTCGGAGATCAGCGCGCCGTAGCCGCCGAGCATGCCGTTCACGAACACGCCCATCACCGCGCCGCCGATCAGGAGCGCCGCCGGGCTCGTCAGACCGGAATAGACGAACACCATCGCGACCGCGCCGAACTGATAGACGAGAAACGCCGGTTTGCGTCCGAAGCGATCCGCCGCCAGGCCGAACAGCCAGATGCCTAACGCCATGCCGAGCACGGTCGCCGCGGTCCAGAGGCCGGATTTCGTCAGCGAGTAGCCGAAGGTCTTCGACAGGTAACTCGGCAGCCAGATCATCAACCCGTAGTAGCCGAAGTTCTGCACCGAGCACAGGATGATCACGCCGAGACTCGCGCGCGCGGTGCGGGCGTCGTCGAAAAGACGCCTGAGCGGCAGCTTTCGGGCGGTATCGGCTTTGGCAGCCGCGCGGCGTTCGGTGAACAGCGCGGGCTCGTCCACATGACGCCGCACGAAGAACGAAACGACCGCCGGCAACAGCCCGACCGCGAACATGCCGCGCCAGCCGATCACGGGCAGGAGCATCGGCGTGATGAGCGCGGCGGCGAGCACGCCCATTTGCCAGCCGATCCCGACATACGACGACACGCGCGCTCGCAGCCGCGCGGGCCACGCCTCGGCGACGAGCGCCATGCCGATCCCGAACTCGCCGCCCAGCCCGATTCCAGCGATGGTGCGATAGATCAGCAAATCGCCGTAGCCCTGCGCGAGCGCGCACAGGCCGGTGAAGACGGCGAACATGAGAATCGTCCAGGTCAGCATGCGCACGCGGCCGAAATAATCGGACAGCATGCCGAACACGACGCCGCCCGCGACCGCGCCGGCGAGCGTCCACGTGACGAGCGCGCCGGATTGCGCGGGCGTGAGATGCAGATCGGCGGCGATCGCGGGCAGCATGAAGCCGAGGATCAGCAGGTCGAAACCGTCCATTGCGTAGCCGAGCATCGACGCGACGAGCGCCTGCAATGCGTGGCGGGAAAGCGGCTCGGAGGCAGTGGAAGAGGAAGCGGGCGTCATCGGAGCGTTCTGCGGAAAGTGCCGGGAGTGTAAGCGCGAGCACGCGAATCGTTCAATCGATCGAAAAAAGCCCACTCGCCCGCATTCGTCCGCTCGGGTAAAATGGCGGGCTACGCGCGCAGTGAGTGCGAAAACGTCGTCCAAAACGGCGTGTTCTGCATCGAAACATGCGCCAAAGGCCTTCGCGGCCGCCTCCCGCTTCTTCAAGCGCCACACAAGTCCAAGGATTCGCCCATGACAGGCTTCGATCGCCAGACGATCTCCGACACCACCGCCAAGATGCTGCTCGAAGTGCAGGCGGTGCACTTCAACGCGGAAAAACCGTACATCTTCACGTCCGGCTGGGCGAGCCCGGTGTATATCGACTGCCGCAAGCTGATCTCGTATCCGCGCGTGCGCCGCGGCCTGATGGAGATGGCCGAAGCGACGATTCTGCGCGATGTCGGCTACGAGCAGATCGACGCCGTCGCTGGCGGCGAGACCGCGGGCATCCCGTTCGCCGCCTGGATCGCCGACCGCCTGATGGTGCCGATGCAGTACGTCCGCAAGAAGCCGAAGGGTTTCGGCCGCAATGCGCAGATCGAAGGTTTGCTGACCGAAGGCCAGCGCGTGCTGCTGGTCGAAGATCTAACCACGGACAGCCGCAGCAAGATCAACTTCATCAACGCGCTGCGCACGGCGGGCGCGACGGTGAATCACTGCTTCGTGCTCTTCCACTACAACATCTTCAAGGAGAGCGTGTCGGTGTTGAAGGACATCGACGTCGATCTGCACGCGCTCGCCACCTGGTGGGACGTGCTGCGCGTCGCGAAGGAGCAAGGCTACTTCGAGTCGAAGACGCTCGATGAAGTCGAGAAATTCTTGCACGCGCCGGCGGAATGGTCGGCTGCGCACGGCGGTGCGACCGCTGCTCCGCAATAAGTATTAACGTCCGCGAAGCAATTGATAAAAAAAGCCGCTGATCGAAATCAGCGGCTTTTTTATTTGGCAAGCAAAATCGCCTATAGCGAATTCGATTGGGAAGCGAGTCGTCGAGCGAACCGTCGCCGGAATACGCCGAAAGATTCATTAACCCGTTACTTTGCGCGTACTGAAACAATTCGGAACCGCGCTCGATGCCGAGTTTTCGCATTGCGGTGTTCTTTTGCGTGCTGATGGTTTTGATACTGCGCCGCAATTGTCCCGCGATTTCCGTGATCGTCATGCCCGAAACAAACAGGCGCACCACTTCGAGTTCGCGCTTGGACAGGATCACGCTGCGTTGCTGCCCGCTCGAACTGAGTCCCATGCTGTCGAGCGCCGCCTTCACGGACGGGCCGAGATATTCCTGCCCGCGCATGACATGCTGGATGGCCCAGCCGATGTGGTTCATGTCGTCGGCCTTGTTGATGATCGACATCACGCCCACTTCGCGCAAACGTTTGAGCAAGGCCGGATTCTCGAGCATGGTGAGCACGACAAGCTTCACCCGCGGGAATTGCCGGCCGATATAGCCGAGCAGGGGCATGCCGTCGCCGTACGAACCGCCGGGCATGGCGAGATCGGTGACGAGGACGTCGCATGGCTCCTTCTGAAGCAACTGGATGAGTTCGGTCGACTGGCGCGCCTGGCCGATAACGTCCACCTCCGGAAACTTGTTGAGCGCCTGTGCCGCGCCAAACAGAATGACGGGATGATCGTCGGCGATGATGACTTTTATTCGCTGGCTCATTTAACTTCTCCTGTATTTCGGTCGATTAGTTGCCGCGCGAATCTGCGTCGAATTACTCATTTCTACGTTTAATAGAGTCAGAAGTCATCGCCGTCAAGGCGCTGCGTGCTACGTCCAAGCCGCTGGGCGCGCAACGCGCCATCGGTAAAGTCTCAAGGATGTAAAGCTTTAATGCTTTGTTGCAATGTTAAACTGCAAGCTGGTACGAAGCGCATCATGAGACAAAAAACATCGTTGCAGCCGGCGAAACGCTGCTATAACGCGCGACGATACTGACAGGAGTTCAGCCCATGCGCCTCTCCGGGCGACGCGTGAGTTCGACTGGCCTTGCCGCATCAGTACTCTTCATCGCCCTGGCGGCGGCGTTTTTCGCGTATTCGCACGAGGTCACCGCCGACCCCGCTTTCACCGTGTCCAGCACGGACCTCGCGCCTGGCAAGACCATCGGGCGCGATCTGCTTTTCGATCAGTCGGAGTGCAAGGGCGGAAACCGCTCGCCGCAGATTTCCTGGCATGGCGCACCCGCAAACGCCCGCAGCTTCGCTGTAACGATCTTCGATCCCGACGCGCCCGGACGCGGCTGGTGGCACTGGGCGGTCGCGGGCATCCCGATCGGCACGGATCGCCTGCCGAACAACGCGAGCGCGTCGGGGGCGCTGCGCAAGATGGGCGCCATCGAAGCGCGCAACGACTGGGATACGGACGGCTACGGCGGCCCGTGCCCGCCGCCCGGCAAACCGCATCGCTACATAGTGACTGTTTACGCGCTCGACAGCGCCGATCTGCGCCTGCGTCAGGGCACGCCCGCGCTCATGTTCGAGCACGAAATCCGCACGATGACGATCGCCAGCGCACAGCTCACGTTCACATACGGCCGCTAATCTGAAGTCGAGAACCGTGCGCTCGCGCCGCTCGGCGAAAAATTGTCTTTGCTAGACTGGCCCGGACCGTCCGAAAGGCACGCGTGCGCGGCGCGGCGCGGCGCGGCGCAGGAACGACTCGGGGAGACCATGCCGAACATCATCATCGTTTATCACAGCGGCTACGGCCACACGAAGAAGGTCGCCGAAGCGGTGCTCGGCGGCGCGACCGACGCCGGCGCGAACGTGAAACTGATCGCCGTCGCCGAACTCGACGACGCCGCCTGGGCAGAACTGGACGCCGCCGACGCCATCGTGTTCGGCGCGCCGACCTACATGGGCGGGCCGTCCGCCGACTTCAAGAAGTTCGCCGACGCGAGTTCGAAGCCCTGGTTCGCGCAGAAATGGAAGGACAAGATCGCGGCCGGATTCACCAATTCGGCCCATATGAACGGCGACAAATTCCTGACCATCTCGTACTTCGTCACGCTGGCGATGCAGCACGGCATGGTCTGGATCGGCACGGGCATGATGCCGTCGAACACGAAGGCCGCCACGCGCAACGATCTCAACTTCGTCGGCGGCTTTACGGGCCTGCTGACGCAATCGCCCGCGGACGCCTCGCCGGACGAAGCGCCGCCGCCCGGCGATCTCGAAACGGCGAAGGTCTTCGGCGCGCGCATCGCCGCGGTGACGGCGCGCTGGATCGGCAATCGCGGCGGCGTCGAAGACGGCGGACATCAGCCCGTCTCGGAATCGCACTAAAATGTCGGTTTTGCGGCGAGCGCCCGCACGAACCAGCGAGATCGAGATGACCACGAAAGTATTTGTCGACGGACAGGAAGGCACCACCGGCCTGAAGATTTTCGAATATCTGTCGCAGCGCCGTGACATCGAGGTGTTGCGTATCGAAGAAGCGAAGCGCAAGGACATCGAGGAGCGCCGCCGGCTCATCAACGCGTCGGACGTGACGTTCCTGTGCCTGCCGGATGTCGCGTCGCGCGAGTCGGTTTCGCTCGTCGATCGCGACAACACGCGCACCGTGATGATCGACGCGAGCACGGCTTTTCGCACGCAGGACGACTGGGCGTACGGCCTGCCCGAGCTCACGCGCGCGCAGCGCGAGCGTCTGCGCACGTCGAAGCGCATCGCCGTGCCGGGCTGCCACGCGTCGGCGTTCGTGCTGTCGGTGCAGCCGCTCGTCGCGGGCGGCCTCGTTCCCGCCAACTTTGACGCCCACGCTTATTCGATCACCGGCTACAGCGGCGGCGGCAAGAAAATGATCGCGGAGTTCGAAGCGGGCGGCAATGAACGACTCATGAGCCCGCGCCCGTACGCGCTGGGTCTGACGCACAAGCATCTGCCGGAAATGTCGGTGCGCACGGGCCTCGCGCGCGCGCCGGTCTTTACGCCGATCGTCGGCCCGTTCCTGAAAGGTCTCGCGGTGACGACGTATTTCTCGCCGGACCAGCTCTCGCGGCGGGCGAAGCCGCAGGACGTGCGCGACATGCTCGCCGAGTATTACAACAACGAGCCGTTCGTGCGCGTGATGCCGTTCGACGCCGAGAGCAATCTCGACGACGGTTTCTTCGACGTGCAAGCCTGCAATGACACGAATCGCGTAGATATCTTCGTGTTCGGCAACGACGAGCGCTTCGTGACCGTCGCGCGTCTGGACAATCTCGGCAAGGGCGCGTCGGGCGCGGCGATCCAGTGCATGAATCTGGCGATTGGCGCGGACGAAGAGACGGGTCTCGCCCGCTGACACGTTTCGCGGGAAACCAGAAAGGCCGATTCGCTCCACAGCGGATCGGCCTTTTTTGCGTTCGTCGGTGCAGCGCAACATTAAACCGTACAGACGAAAAAAAGCCCGCCAAAGCTGGCGGGCTGAATCCATATCAGTGGAGACATGGAGGAGACAGGAGTAAATATACCAATAATATTGGTGCGTCGCAACATCGCGTGTTGCAGCAGACCGACACAAGCGTGATCGGTGCAATCAGGGCTGCATCATCGACAGGATGAATTGCAGTTGGTCCGCGGATATCGGCTTGACGAGGTGGACATCGAAACCGGCGTCGAGCGTCATTTCCCGATGCTGCGGCTGTCCCCAGCCCGTCAGCGCGACCAGCATTCTCGCGTGGCCGTTCGGCAATGCACGCAACGCGCGCGCCGCCGCGAGACCATCGACGAGCGGCATGCCGAGATCGAGAATCACGACTTCCGGATCGAACTGCGCGGCGACTTCGACGGCTTGCGCGCCGTTCGCCGCGAGCGCCACTTCGTGGCCCATGCCGGTCAGCAAGTTCGCGAGGCCGGAAAGCGCATCGTCGTCGTCATCGGCTATGAGGATGCGCTTGCTCACGATGGCCTCACCGGGAACCGTAGATTTCGAGTTTCAACTTGTTCGAGCCCGCCTGCGCCGCCGTGATCTCGGTGCGCGCGCCGCGCGCGCCCACATAGAAATGCTGGCGCGCGGGCGAATTCTGGTCGTGCGTCGCGTCGGGCAGACACGATGCGATGTCCGCCGCGACGCCCTGCAGCGCGTCAGCGCTGGCGCCGCCGTGCGGCGTCCACGTGCATCGATAGTTCGTCTGCGATGCGGCGCACTTCGCGTCGTCGCCGTAAGGCAGCGCGACGGCGCGGCCATCGATCGCGGAGAGCGATGAAAAATTCGGCGCGGCAGCCACGATGCGCTTGAGCGCATCGCAGGGACTTGGCGTGTCGTCGGCGTGCGCGGAGGTCGTCGCCAGTACGCCGAAACAGAGCGCGAGAAGTGCGGCGCAACCGGGGCGTCGGACAAACAGATGCATGAGGCGCCTCCTTTTTAGCTGTTTTTCTGGGTTCGCCGCGAACCGGGACGAGCGCGACTATGCGCGCGCCCGCCGCGCATGTATGTTCGAAAGCGAATGAAGCACTGCAAGCGAAAGCAAGCCGTGCACCCGTTCATACAGACGTTTGAAGCGTCAATGGCGCACGAGCGCCATCATTGCGCCGAAGCCGACGAACACGCCGCCCGTCAAACGGTTGAACGCCCGCGCGACATTCGCGCTTTTTAGCTTGTCGCCGATGCGCGCGCCGAGACCCGCGTACACGGCGTACCAGCTCACTTCGATCACGGCGAAAGTCGAGACGAGCACGGCGAATTGCGGCAAGACCGGCCGGCTCGCGTCGATGAACTGCGGCAGCAGCGCCGCCGCGAAGAGGATCGCCTTCGGATTGCTGCTCGCGACGAGAAAGCCGTTGCGAAAGAGCGTGAAGCGTCGGGAAGAATGCGCGGCGCCGCTGTCGTCGCGAACATCGACGGCGCTCGCTTTCGCGCGCCAGCTCTTCACGCCCAGCCAGACGAGATATGCCGCGCCGATCAGACGCAGCGTATCGAAAAGACGCGGCCACGCTTCGAGAAACACGCCCAAGCCCGCCGCCGATACCGACAACATGATGACGAGCGCCGTGAGACAGCCGGACATGGTGGCCGTCGAACGTTTGAGGCCATGACGCGCGCCGTGCGTCATGACGAGCAGCATGTTGGGACCGGGAATCGCGGAAACGACAAAGACAGTGGCGACGAACAGCCACCAGAAATGCAGGCTCATTGCGGCGTGGCGGAGAAAAGAACGGGACTCGCATTATGCCGTCTGCCCGCGCCGATTCGGGCACAACGCCGCCTTTGCCACACCGCGTGAATGGAATCAGCCTCCGGCGCGACGGGCCGCGACCTGACCGAGCACGGCGAAGTCCTTCTCGCCGTCGCCGTGCGCGAGTGCATCGACGAGGTTGTCGCGTACGACGCTCGCCACGGGCAGCGGCACGTTCACGGCATCGCCGGCGGCGATCGCGAGACGCACGTCCTTCAGCCCGAGCCGCGCCTTGAAGAGCGCGGGCTCGTAACGGCGCTCCGCGATCATCTTCCCGTAGCCCTGATACACCGGACCCGGAAACAGCGAATTCGTGATGACGTCGAGCAGCGTCTGCGCTTCGATGCCGTGGCCGGTCACGAGCGCCGCAGCCTCGCCGAAGCTTTCGATCGCCGATGCGAGCATGAAATTCGCCGCGAGCTTGAGCACGTTCGCGTGCTGCGGTTCGCTGCCGACGCGCCAGGTTTTCTGGCCGATCGCATCGAGCACGGGCTGCACGCGGTCGATCGCATCGCTCGCGCCCGCCGCGAGAATGTTGAGCTTGCCCGCCGCCGCGACGTCCGGCCGCCCGAGCACCGGCGCGGCAACATACGCAACGCCGTGCTGCGCGTGAAGTTCGGTCAGCTCGACGGCCAGCGCCGCCGAAATCGTCGCCATGTTGACGTGCACGAGGCCCTTCGGTGCGTGCTTGAGCAAACCGCCATCGACGAGCACCGAGCGCAGCGCGTGGTCGTCGGCGAGCATGGAGAACGCGGCGTCGCCGGCGAACGCCTGCTCGGGCGTATCGACTACCGTCGCGCCCTGGTCCGCGAGCGCGCGTGTCTTGTCGCGCGAGCGGTTCCAGACGCGCACCGTGTGCCCCGCCTTGAGCGCGTTGCTCGCCATCGCGCCGCCCATTTCGCCCAGTCCAATGAATCCGATATCCATGCTCGCGTCCTCCTTTGCCTTGTTCGCCCGCCGCGCACGGGAAGGCGCGCGGCCCGAGCGCCAGTAGAGCATATCGAGGCGAAGCGCGCAGAGGCGCGCAATGCGATACTGGCTGCATGGTCAAGGCGCGCTTTCACTTCCATGGCGAACTGAACGATTTCCTTGCTCGACCCTTGCGCGGGCACGCGTTCGCTTGCGCGTGCGCGAAGTCTTCGTCGACCAAGCACATGATCGAAGCGCTCGGCGTGCCGCACACGGAAGTCGATCTGATCGTAAGTAACGGCCGCCCGGTCGGGTTCGACGCGCAGATCGAGACGGACGACGTCATCGAGGTCTATCCCGTCCATCGCGCACCCGCGGACATGGCGAACGGCGCGCCGCTGCTTCGGCCACCGCTGCGTGCGGCAGACCTGCGCTTCATCGCCGATGCGCACCTGGGCGGGCTCGCGCAACTGCTGCGGCTGGCGGGCTTCGACACCCGCTACGACAACAACTTCCCCGACGATGAAATCGAGCAGCTCGCGCACGACGAATCGCGCATCGTGCTCACGCGCGATCGTGAACTGCTCAAGCGCCGAACCGTGTTGCGCGGCTGCTATGTGCGCGCGCTGCAGGCCGACGAACAGTTCCGCGAAGTCTCAGAGCGCCTCGATCTCGTGCAGCACGTGCGCGCGTTCCGGCTTTGCCTGATGTGCAATGCGCCATTGCGTCCGGCCATGCCCGGCGAAATCGATGGCCGCGTGCCTGACGGCGTGCGCGAGCGGCATACACGCTTCGCCACCTGCGACGTATGTCGTCGCGTGTTCTGGGAAGGCTCGCACTGGCGGCGCATGCGAGCGCGAATCGACGCGCTGGCGGAAACGGGCCGCTAGCGCGGTCGTCGCGTTCCGTACAATACGGCCCCTGACCTCAATCCTCGCCCCTGGAGCATCGCGTGAACAAATTTCAACTGGAACAGACCAAGGCATTCAAACTGGCCAACGATCTGAAGCAAGGCGGCCGCGCACGCGCGGGCGCAGACGCGCAAAAAACCGATCGCCGCGAACAGCGCAAGCTCGATCAGGCGAAGGGCCTCGTGCCGTTCGCATGCAAGCTCGATGAAAAGCTCGCGAAGCAACTGAAAGAGCGCGCCGAGGCGCATGAAGGCGGGATGACGGAAGTGCTGGCGGAGTTGCTGGTGAAGGCGGGTCTGGAACGCTAAGGCCTCACACGCTCCCTTCCTTCTCGATCACCAGAATCCGCGCTTCGCCGACCGGTTCGGCGAAATGCTCATCGCCGGCTTGCGCGTGAAAGATGTCGCCCGCGCGCAGCGTCAGAACGCGCTCGCCTTCGCCGCCGCGCACGTGCATCCGCACTTCGCCCTGCATCACGGCGAACACTTCCTCACCGTCGTTCACGTGCCATTTGTACGGCTTGTCCGTCCAGTGCAGACGGCATGACGTGCCGTTCATCACGCAGATATCGAGCGCGCCCCAAGCGCGGTCGGCCGTAAATTTGCCACTTTCGATGACTTTCATTTGATGTCGCCTAGCGGGTGAAATCGCGCGCTTCATCGACGTCCGCGTGACGCGTCGCCGGAATGCACGCCACCGCGATCAACGAGAGCACGATCCCGCCCATCACGTAAAAGGTGGGCGCGAGTTGCGATCCCGTGACGCGAATGAGCCACGTCACGATGAACTGTCCGAAGCCGCCGAAGATCATGACCGCGATGTTGTACGCGAGTGAGAGCCCCGTCGAGCGCACGTGCGCTGGAAACAGCTCGGCGATGAGCGCGCCGAACGGCCCATAGTAGCCCGAGAGCGCGATCGACAGCACGGCCTGCACGATGACGAGCCGCATCACGCTCGGCTCCGCCGCGAGCCACGCGAAGAGCGGATAGATCACGACGAGCGCGATCGCGAGCGACCACAGCGAAAGCCCTTTGCGTCCGATGCGATCCGACCACGCGCCCGCGACCGGCGAAAGCACCGTCAAGAGCAGATTGCCGACGATCAACGCCGTGAACGACTGCCCGAACGGCAGCTTCAGTTGCTTGACGGCGAAGGTCGGCAGATAGGCGATCAGCACATACACGGTCACCGTCAGCGCGATCACCGAGCCGAGCCCGCACAGCACTTCGCGGCCATGCGTGCTGAACACTTCGCCGAGCGTGGCGCGGCGCGCGGTCTTCTTCGCGTGCAGGAACGCTTCGGTATCGGCCATGTTCCGGCGGATATACAAACCGATCGGCCCGATCACGAGACCGAAGATGAAGGGCACGCGCCAACCCCAGGCATCGAGCGCTTCGGGCGAAAGACCGCGCGAGATCGCCGCACCGACGATTGCGCCCAACAGCAGCGAAGCGGCCTGGCTCGCCATCTGGAAACTGCCGTAGAAGCCTCGCTTCGAGAACGGCGCCGCTTCGATCAGCAGCGCGGTCGAACTGCCGAACTCGCCGCCCGCGGAGAATCCCTGCAACAGCCGCGCGAACACGATGACGATCGGCGCGCCGATGCCGATCGCCGAATACGGCGGCGCTATCGCGAGCAGCAGGATGCCCAGCGTCATGAGCCCGATCACGAGCGTAAGCGCCGCCTTGCGCCCCGCGCGATCGGCATAGAGACCGAGAACGATGCCGCCGACCGGCCGCATCACGAACGCGACGCCGAAGGTCGCGGTGGTCAGAAGAATCGACGCGTATTCGCTGTCGCTCGGAAAGAACAAGCGGGCGATGACGACCGTCATGAAACCGAATACGGTGAAGTCGTACCACTCCAGCGCGTTGCCGATGACCGCCGCCGTCACGGCGCGCGCGTTCAGTCGTCTTCCTGGCATGCGATCCCCTGTGTGTGCATCGATCGGCGTTAGGTCTGTCCGCGCTCTGTTCGCGTCAATCTAAAGATGCGCACGCGCGGCTCTTTTTGCCTTGGCGAGTGTAAAGACGGTTTTTATCGCGATCAAGCGAATTGCGAACGAAGAAAAGCGCGCCGGGCCTTTCGGCCGGGCGCGCTTTTCGTGCGATGTCCTTTGCGCTTATGCCTTCTTCACATACGCGCTGCACCAGCCCTTCGATGCGACCTGCTTGTTGCTGAACATCGGGCACGGCGCGAAGGCGTCCGTCGGCTTGCCCTGATAGAACTGACAGTTGCCGCAGTCCTGCCCGGCGGCGTACTTCGCGAACTTGGCCTTGTCGACCTTGCTCGCGTCTTCCTTGTAGCCGAGTGCCTGCGCGGTGGGATCGCTCTCGGCGACTTTCGGCGCGTCGGCGGCGAAGGCTGCCCGGGAGCCGAGCGCGAACGTCGAGGCGACGCCTGCGCTGGTGATGAGAAACGCGCGACGTGATGTCTTCATGGTGACTCGCTCCATGTTGTATTGGGGGAATAGCGCCGTTCTTGGGCGACGGCGAAATCCGAGCATAACAACCTGCGAGCGACGCGACGACGCCAAATGTTAGAGATAAGGGACGGCGGAAAGTCGCATGTAAGCTAGCGCGCCATGTCCGCCACGCGCTCGGCGATCGCGAGCGATGCGGTCAATCCCGGCGATTCGATGCCGAACAGGTTCACGAGCCCCGGCACGCCGTGCGCCGACTTGCCCTGAATCACGAAATCCGCCGCGGCCTGACCCGGACCTGAGAGCTTCGGCCGGATGCCCGCGTAGGCGGGCTGCAATGCGTCGTCGGGCAGACCGGGCCAGTACGCGCGAATCGCGGCGTAGAAGGAATCGGCGCGGCGCGGATCGACATCGTAATTGAGCGCCTGCACCCATTCGACGTCCGGGCCGAACTTCGCCTGCCCGCCGAGATCGATCGTGAGATGCACGCCGAGGCCCGCTTCGTTGGGCATCGGATAAATCAGCCGCTCGAACGGCGCGCGTCCGCTCACGCTGAAGTAATTGCCCTTGGCGAAGTAGAGCGGCGGCACGTGGCGGTCGTCGAGGCCGCGAATACTGCGCGCGATCGCGTTCGCATGCAGTCCCGCGCTGTTGATCAGATACGACGCCCGGAAACGCGCGGGCGACTCGCCGCCCGTCTCGACGATGAAGCAGCCCTCGCGCGCATCGATGGAAGCGACCGGCGTATGGAACACGATGTTCGCGCCGTGATTCTCCGCCTGACCCTGTAGCGCGAGCATGTACTGATGACTGTCGACGATACCTGTCAGCGGCGACCACACCGCCTCGACGCATTGCAGTTGCGGCTCCATCTCCGCCGCCTGCGCCCCGCTGATGCGTTCCAGCCCCTTGACGCGATTCTCGATGCCCTTCTGCTGCAGCGCCGCCAGTTGCGGCACCTGATTGCGCGCGGTGGCGACGAGCAGCTTGCCGCATTGCCGGTGCGGCACGCCGTGCTCACGGCAGAACTCGTAGAGCATGTCGCGCCCGCGCAGGCACAACTCGGCCTTCTGCGATCCGCGCGGATAGTAGATGCCCGCGTGAATCACCTCGCTGTTGCGCGAACTCGTACCGATGCCGATGCCCTCGCCCGATTCCAGCACGATGACTTCGCGTCCGCGCATTGCCAGGGCGCGAGCGATCGCCAGTCCGACGACGCCCGCTCCGATTACTACGCACTCGATCCGATCCATGTCTTTTTTCCGCCGCAGATACACCCCAACTATTTTACGTTCGGGACTATTGCGGAATACACAACAAACGCACATCGATCCTACCGCTTTCCGGTGTAATTCAGAAAAAGGCAAGAATCTGGCCGCAAGATGTCAAAAATGACAGGTTTTGGCGGCCTTTTTGGCAAATTCGCGATCGAAGGTTTTTTAGAAACCGATCGCTTTCTTGCGCGAATTGCGGTCGAGCTGGATGTCGCGCGCCTCGATGTGATGCCTTTGGTCGATACGCGCGTTGCCGAACGCGTTGAGAATCGCGCGCCGGATGCCGCGCGGCGACGCCTGCGCGAGCGCATCGAGCGGCGCATCGCCGAGCGTTTCCGGGAAGCGCGCGCCCCAAGCGTGGGCATTGCGGATTTCGGCGTAAATCGACTGCGCAATGCGTCGCGCGCCGTCGCGATCCGGCGGCGGAATCTCGTAGACGTTCATGCGGTTCATGAGCGGCTCGGGAATCGCGCGCGCGTCGTTGGCCGTGGCGATCCACACGACATTGCCCGCGTTGATCGGCACTTCGGCGAATTCATCGATGAAAGTCTGCGCCGTGTCGTGTTCGAGCAGCGCGTAGAGCGCGCCGAGCGGATCGTATTGCGCGTCGCCGGTGGCCTTGTCGATTTCATCGACGGTGATCACGGGATTCGCATAGCTGCCGTTGACGAGCGCGTCGAAGACCTTGCCGGGCTTGGCATTGCGCCACTGCGACGACGCGCCCGACAGAATCCAGCCCGCCGTGAGCGAGCTCATCGCCACGTAATGACTGGACGTGCCGAGCAACCGCGCGAGCTGCTTCGCGAAATGCGTCTTACCGATGCCCGGCTCGCCGAGCAGCAGCATCGGCATGAGTTCGAGGCGATCCTCGGTTTCGAGGCACAGCGCGATCTGCTTGCGGATATCGGCGAGCGGCTCTTCGAAATTCGGCAGATCGGCGGCGAGATCGTCGACGGACGGCATGCGGTTCGGCTTCACGCAAAAGCGCAGATTGCCCACCTTGAGCATCTTTTCGTAGGTAGCGCGCAAGGCGTCGCTCGCGCCTTCGGACAGATCGTTGAGCGCGGATTCCACATCGTCGAGACTGTAGACCTTGCTGAACGACGCCACCGCCAGTTCCTGTTTGACCACGGCTGTCGTCATGTCACACCCCGTCATTTTTTATGGTCGACGAGTCCAGTGTATCGACGCCAAAACCGCGTGCAAGCGAGCAGTCGCACACGTGTGCTGCTAATCCGGACGCCCGTTTTCCCCGATAAAGCCACGATCGGCGCGCGCTAGTATCATCGTCGGGATCGAGACAGTGAGCGGGTTCGAAATCTGCTCTGCCCTCAGACGTGTATTTCAGCGGGCGGCTGAACCCGGCCCGCACCGTCATGTCACAAGGAAGTCGCCGAGGATCGCCGATCCGGCGGGCGCTATTCGAAGCGCGCCGCCATCCGAACAGTCCGCGCGCAGGAGTCGCTTTCAATGCATAAAACGATACGCACCGCTCTTTTGAATACCGCGCTCGTGACGCTCGCGTGTTTCGCCACGCTCGGCGCGTATGCGCAAACCACGGCATCGCAGCCGGTGACGTGGGAATTGCAGGTCGTGCGCGACGGCCAACAGATCGACTCGTTTTCCGGCACGACGAACGTCGGCCAGGCGCGCACGGATACGCATCACAACAAGGTGCAGAACCGCGTCGGCTGCGCGGATCAGCCCGCGGGCGATATCGACCTGCAACGCACGATCACCGTTTCGCCGACGCACGCCAGCGCCGACGACGTCACGCTCGCCATCGACGCGCAGGAAACCTTGCAGGAGGACAGCACGCGTGTGACGTCCTCCGGTTGCAAGCTGCCGCCGGTGCCGCGTCAGGTGAGCGGTTCGCATCCGGGCCTCGTGCTCAAGCCGGGCGAATGGGGGCAATGGCAGATCATCGACAGCAACCCGTCGCTCGCCTATCGGGTGCGCGCGAGCCTGGGTTCATCGACGGCGGCGCAATGACAACCGCGGTGACATAGCCTTCAAAGGCCGCCGCTCAAGACAAAGAACGCATGCGAAACCCAGAACATCTTCCGCCAGGTCCGTCCACTCGTTCGGCCACGCCGGATTTCACGGCGGTGAGCTGGAATCTGCACAAGGGACGATCGCCCCTCGGCCTGCGCGCGTGGACCGCGATGCAGCGGTGGGTTCAGACCACCAACGCGGACGTCTATTTTCTTCAGGAAGCGATGGCGCGGCGCATGCCGCAGCCCATGCTCGCAAGCGGCTTCGGCAAGCCGCTCAATGCGCCGCTCGACGATGTCTGGCATTGCCAGGCGACCGAGATCGCTACCGCGCTCGAATTGCAGATCGCGCTCGGCCCGAACGTGTTCAAGCCATCGTGGCGGCACGGCAACGCGATTCTTTCGCCGCATCCGCTCGATCTTTCCGGGCGCTGGGACATCTCGGCGCACCGCTTCGAAAAGCGCGGGTTGCTGGTCGCACGCGCGACGTTCGCCGGGCAGTCGATCACGCTGCTGTGCGCGCATCTCGCGCTGACGCGTCAGGCGCGGCTGCGTCAAATGAACTGGATCGCGCACTGGATCGCGAAGGAAGCGCCGGAAGGTCCGCTCGTGCTCGCGGGCGATTTCAACGACTGGCGCAACGACTCCGTGCCGCTCTTCGGCGAGCTTGGCATGCACGAAGTCGCGACGATGCTCGGCGAATCGGGCCGCACGTTTCCGGCGTTTTCGCCCGCGCTCGCGCTCGACAAGATGTTCGTGCGCGGCCTGAAGCCGGTCGAATGGCTCATCCCGACGCAGGACACGGCGTGGCTCTCGGATCACCTGCCGTATATGGCGCGGCTGCGCGTGGAATAGAAAAGCGCTTACGCTCGCGGTCGGGCGAGCAGCGCTTCCAGATCGGTGACGTCGACAGGCTTCGTCAGATGATGATCGAAGCCCGCGTCGAGCGCGCTCTGACGGTCGGCTTCGCTGCCCCAGCCGGTCAACGCGAGCAGCAACACACTTCTGGTCGCCTCGCGCTTTCTCATTTCGCGCGCGACATCGAAGCCGCTCATGCCCGGCAAGCCGATATCGAGCACGACCACATCCGGTTTGAAATCGTCGATCGATGCGAGCGCGCGCGGGCCGTCATGCTCGGTGCGCACTTCGTGGCCGAGCGCTTCGAGCAGCATCGACATGGCAAGCGCCGCGTCGTCGCTGTCGTCGACGAGCAGAATGCGGCGGCCCGGCGCCGCGCCGCCGCTTGCTTCGGCGGTGATGTTCATGTGATTCCCCGTGAGTCGTCGCCGCGCGAAAACCGGTGTTCCGGCCCTCGCCCGACTTTTTTGAGATGGTTTCGGGAAATGTAGCACAGCGTGTTTGCGTGCTGGAAAATGAGCCAGCAATCACGGTGCGCACGGCTCTGCTATCGTGAATGCTTCATCCGCTGCCGTCCCGCAACACAGCCATGTTCGATCTCTTCGACGACATTCCCAAGCCCGACATCGTGTGGCATCCGGACTGGATCGATGCCGACGAAGGCTCCGATCTGATGGGCGCGCTGATCGCGGAAGTCGGCTGGCAGCAGGACACGATGACGACGCCCGGCGGCCGCGTGCCGCTGCCGCGCCTGACGGCGTGGCAAGGCGAGCCGGACGCGGTCTATGTCTATTCGGGCATCCGCAACGTGCCGCAGCCGTGGACGCCCGCTGTCGCGCTTCTGCGCGAGCGCGCCGAAACCGCGTGCGGTGCGCGCTTCAACAGCGTGCTGCTGAACCGCTATCGCGGCGGGCTCGACAGCATGGGCTGGCATGCCGACAAGGAACGCGAACTCGGCCCGGAACCGGTGATCGCATCGGTGAGTCTGGGCGCGACGCGCACCTTCGAATTCCGTCACGCGCGCACGCACGCCACGCATACGCTGGCGCTCACGCACGGGAGCCTGCTCGTGATGCGCGGACGCACGCAGCAGGAATGGGTGCATCGCGTGCCGAAGGAGCCGGGCGCACGCGGCGAACGCATCAATCTCACCTTCCGCTGGGTCGATGCGTCGAAGCGCAAGTAAAGCCGCCTACGGACGTTTGGCGACGAAATCGATCTCGACGAGCGCATCGCACGCAAGCCCCGTCACGCCGATGCACGTGCGCGCCGGCAGCGGCTTCGGCAGAAAGTACGAGCGATACACCGCGTTCATCGCGTCGTAATCGCGCTTGAATTCGGTCAGGAAGATGCGCACGCTGACCACGTTGTCGAGCGTCAGCCCCACGCCGTTCAGCACGAGAACCAGGTTGTCCATCACGCGACGCGTCTGCGCCGCGACGCCTTCGGGCAGCGGCGCGGCATCGTCGTTCGGATCGGTCGGCATCTGGCCGGTGAGGAACACCCAGCCGTCCGCTTCGGCCGCATGCGAGAAAGGACCGACGGGCGTCGGCGCGGCATCGACCATCGTGAATTTGGGCAGTTGGCTCACTTCGTCTCCTCGCTTTTGCTTACGTATCGTCCACGTTAGCGCGCCAAAATTGCGCGTGTGTTTCCGCCCGTGCGAAGATGATGCGGCTTACGGTTACCTTCTCGCACCGATGCTTCCCTACCCTCTTCTCGTCGACGCCGTGTTGCGCATGCTGAGCGCGATGCTGATCGGCTGCATCATCGGCATCGACCGCGATCTGCACGGCAAGCCGACCGGCATGAAGACGCTCGGGCTCGTGTCGCTTGGCGCGTGCATCGCGACAATGTGCGCGCAAGGCTTCTCGATGACGCCCACCGACGACACGGGCGTCTCCCGCGCCGTGCAGGGCATCGTGACCGGCGTCGGCTTTCTCGGCGCGGGCGTGATCCTGCAGAATCCGCGCGAGAACCGCGTGCGCGGGCTGACCACGGCGGCGTCGATCTGGGTGACGGCGGCCGTCGGCATCGTCTGCGGGCTGGGCGTGTGGAGCGTCGCGTTCATCGCGATGATCCTGATGATCGCGCTGATGACGATCGGGCGCGTCGTCGAGAAACGTCTTCTGCGACGCTGGATGAGCAAGCCGGAAGACGAGCGCCAGAAGTACGGCGACGTCGAAGAGGTTTAAGCGAGCGCGTCCGCGATGGGAGCCTTCACGCGATTGCGGCCCGCGACCTTCGCGGCATAGAGCAGGCCGTCGGCGCGCGCCATCAGCGACGCGAGCGGTTCGCGCCCGTCCCACATCGCGATGCCCGCGCTGAAGGTGTAATGCAGCACGCCGCCGGGCACATCGCACGGCGTCGCCTCCACTGTCTTGCGCAAACGCTCGACGAGCGCGGTGACATCCTCGATACGCTCCGCCGTGCAGAACAGGCAAAACTCCTCGCCGCCGATGCGCCCGAACGCATCGTCGTCGCGAATGCGCGCTCGCACGATCGACGCGAAATGGCGCAGCACTTCGTCGCCCGCCGCGTGACCGTAGCGGTCATTGACGCTCTTGAAATGATCGACATCGACGACGGCGACATACTCGCGGCCGCCTTTCTGTCCGGCGCGCGCGAGACGCTCGGCCGCCGTGGCCAGAAAGGCTTTTCTCGACAGCGCGCCGGTGAGATCGTCGAAGCGCGCGAGCCGTTCGAGCCGCTGCGCGAGCCGGTCGTGCGCCATCATCACGAGGCCGATGCACAGCGACGGCAACACGAGAATGCCGAGCGCGAGAAACGTGATCTGCATCGGCCCGGGCTGCAGCAGCGCGGCCTGTGCGGGCGGATTCACGGCGTAGATCGCGCCGCGCACCGTGTGACCGAACGCGCCGAGCGCGGCCGCGCCGACGACGAACAAATAGTTGTAGCGCGGCCGGTCTTTCGGGCGCGCCAGCAGCACGCGGCCGGCGATCGCGAGACAGCAGGCGGCATGAAACGCCGACACGATCACCACGCGCACGTGCACACCCGGCACGACATAGGTGAAATACGCGATGCCCGCCATCACGCCGAGCCACATGATCCAGCCGGTCCAGCGCTGGGCGTGACCCATGCGCACATCGAAGAAATCGTTGCAGCCTTCGTAGATGAGCAGGATCGTCGCGGCGAGCAACTGGTTCGCCACGACGATGCCGAGCCACGCGGGCGCGACGTTCTGCGCGGCGAAGAGCACGAGCGAACCGATTGCGAGCACATTCGCGAGAAGCCAGCGCCGCACGCCCGCGATCGCATGCGAGAGCAGCGAAATCAGCACCAGTATCGAGAGAATGCTCGATAACGCGGTGACGACGAGGATGCTGACGGGACTGAACATCGCTGAAAGTGGACGGGATATCGCTCGTGCTGAAGGAAGACGGCGTTTCGCGCAAAGGGATCGCGGCGAAAGCAGCACGAGTATCCGATATCGCCCACGTATTTACGGCACGAACGGGCGCAGCTTGAACGGTCCGGCGTGCGGCATGCGGTCGCGCATCGACGCAAAAACGCGGCGCAGCCTTTCGGCCCGCCGCGCTCGATTACGCGATTTCCCGCGTTTTACCACCCGTGACGGTCGCGCCAGCGCTCCTCGCGGCGCATCTCGTGATGCCAGCGGCGCTCGCGCCATTCGTGACGGCGCCATTCGCGCTCGCGCCAGTCATCGCGACGGTAGCCGTAACCATCGCCATATCCGTAATAGCCGACCGGCACCGCGGGCTGCGCGTACGCCGGCACGCCGACGCCCACCGCGACATCGACATGCGCATTCGCCGATGCCGACATTGCAAGTGCCACGATCCCCGCCAGCCCGATAGCCGTTCCAAGAAGTTTCTTCTTCATGTCGCTTTCTCCTTGCACCGAGTGCTCTGTGAGTCAGTGCAGTCTAAAAAGCGATGCCGGATACAGGTGCAACGGGTTTGCCAGAAAGGTAACGTCAGGTAACGGTCAGCCAGAGCGAATGTGCTCTACCGCACGCGCTTGCCGGATGCATCGATGACGACTTCGCCGTCCTCTTTCGTGAACGGTCCTTTCTGCGCTTCGGGCAGGATGTCGAGCACGAGTTCCGACGGACGGCACAGCCGCGCGCCCTTCGGCGTTTCGACGAATGGCCGGTTGATGAGGATCGGATGCGCGAGCATCGCGTCGATGAGCTGATCGTCGGTGAGGCTCGGATCGTCGAGGCCGAGTTCGGCATACGGCGTGCCCTTCTCGCGCAACGCTTGGCGCACGGAAAGCCCCGCGCGGGCGATCAGCGCGACGAGCGATTCGCGGCTCGGCGGATGCGTCAGGTACTCGATCACCGCCGGCTCGATTCCCGCGTTGCGGATCAGTTCCAGCGTGTTGCGCGAGGTTCCACACTTCGGATTGTGGTAGATGGTGACGGTCATTGTCGCGATGTCCCTGCGTTCGTGAGTGAGCGTGATGCACGCCTCGCATTCTAGAACCGAAGCCGCGATGACGCGACCGACAGCCTCATGTCACGCGCGCGACCGTGTCGGAGATGCAAGATCAATTGTGCTGTTCATTCGGACATCCACGGCCTATAACGAAGTGTGCAGCGCGGCATGCGTCTTCTGCGGACCTGCGGGTCCCCTTTCGCCGGCAAGCGCACCGGCGCTCCGTCTGCATCGCATCGGCGAGATGCCGTGCGTGAATCGCACATCAAAAAGTTCGGGAACCGGCCACGGCACACGCAGCCTCGCCGTGAACCGGTGCCGATGACCGTCCGGCCCGCGCGCCACGCATGGCACATGCAGCACACGTGGCACGTTCCGTGCGGTCCAGTGTTCCGAATCAGCGAAAAGCGTTACGCGTCAATCACGCGAGCGCGCCTTCCGATCAAGGAGTCGACATGAAATCTCGTATCGCCATGGCGGTGCTCGCCGCCTCGTTACTCGCTACTGCCGGCCTCGCTTCGGCCCAGCAGACCTACTATCGCACCGCGCAGGTGCCCGGACAGGCCACCGCCGATACGTGGACCGATCCCGGCGCGCCTCAGCAAAACGCGATGCAACAGGACCAATCGACCGACATGTCCTACGGCGGCGCGCCGATGACGCGCGGCGCGGCGGGCGCGACGACGATGAACACGATGGACAGCGCAGCCTCCAAACCCTGCACGCGCGGGCCGCAGTGCAACATCTTCTTCGGCAACTGAGCGCGCAACGAAGCCAGCTCAACTGCGTTAGCATGAGTGCATGATCCGGCGCGTCCGTTCGAAACGAGCGGGCGCGCATTCCCTTTTTCTACGGAACGGCCATCATGCACCGCGACGAATTTCTCGCACTTCTTGCCAGCGAAGGCTTTCGCGAAGTCGTCACCGTGACGCGCGAGCCGAACGGTTCGATGGATGCTCATGCGCATCCGTTCGAAGCCAAGGCGCTGATTCTCGAAGGCGATCTCACCATCCGCACCGGCGCCGACGCGAACACGTATCGCCCGGGCGACATCTTCCATCTCGCGACGAACATCGAGCACTCGGAGCAGTACGGCCCCGAGGGCGTCAGCTATCTCGTCGGCCGCAAATAAGCGCATTCATGGCTACATCGAAGAGCAAGACCGCGCGTATCCGCGTGGGTATCGGCGGATGGACGTTCGAGCCGTGGCGCGGCACGTTTTATCCCGAAGGCCTCGCGCAAAAGCGCGAACTCGAACACGCGAGCCGCGCGCTCACGAGCATCGAAGTGAACGGCACGTTCTATGGGTCGCAAAAGCCCGCGACGTTCATCAAATGGCGCGACGAAACACCCGACGATTTTGTGTTCTCGCTCAAGGCGCCGCGCTACGCGACGAATCGCCGTGTGCTCGCCGAAGCGGGCGACACGATCGAGCGTTTTTTCGGCAGCGGTGTGCTCGAACTGAAGGACAAGCTCGGCCCGATCAACTGGCAGTTCGCGACGACCAAGAAGTTCGATCCCGACGATTTCGAGCGCTTTCTGGAACTGTTGCCCGCGAAAGTCGAAGGGCGCGCGATTCGTCACGCGATCGAAGTCCGGCACGAGAGCTTCTGCGATCCGGCGTTTATCGCGCTCGCGCGAAAGTATCGCGTCGCGGTGGTGATCGCGGGGGATTCGAAGTATCCGCAAATCGCGGATGTAACCGCACCTTTCGTCTATGCGCGCATCATGGGCACGACGGAAAAGCAGGCGAAGGGCTATGCGAAAGCGGCGCTCGATGGATGGACCGAGCGCGCGAAAACGTGGGCCGCAGGCCGCTCGCCGGACGACTTGCAGACCTTCGGTAAGCCCGCGCCGAAAGCGGCGTCGCGCGATGTGTTTCTCTACGTCATCAGCGGCTTCAAGGAGCGCAATCCCGCCGCGGCGATCGCGCTCATCGAGCGGTTGAAGAAATAGGCGCGCCTCAGCGCACGAGGCAAGGCTTCTTGTTGTCGAACTTCCAGTTCGGGATCAGATACTGCATCGCGACGCCGTCATCGCGCGCGCCGAGGCCATGCTGCTGATAGAGCGCGTGCGCCTTCTCCACTTCGTCCATATCCAGCTCGACGCCCAGACCCGGCACTTCCGGCACCTTCACCTTGCCGCCGACGATCTGCAGCGGATCGCGCGTGAGACGCTGACCGTCCTGCCAGATCCAGTGCGTATCGATCGCCGTGATCTTGCCGGGCGCGGCAGCGGCGACGTGCGTGAACATCGCGAGCGACACGTCGAAGTGATTGTTCGAGTGCGAGCCCCACGTGAGGCCCCAGTCGTTGCACATCTGCGCGACGCGCACCGAGCCCTGCATCGTCCAGAAATGCGGATCGGCGAGCGGAATGTCGACCGATTGCAACTGGATCGCGTGGCCCATCTGACGCCAGTCCGTCGCGATCATGTTGGTCGCCGTCGGCAGGCCGGTCGCGCGGCGGAACTCGGCCATCACTTCGCGGCCCGAATAACCGTTTTCCGCTCCGCACGGATCTTCCGCGTAGGCCAGCACGTCGTGCTTGTCGCGGCACAGGCGGATCGCTTCGGCGAGCGACCATGCGCCGTTCGGATCGAGCGTCACGCGCGCTTCGGGGAAACGCTCGGCGAGCGCGGTGGCCGCCTCCATTTCCGCGTCGCCGGCGAGCACGCCGCCTTTCAGCTTGAAGTCGTTGAAACCGTAGCGCGCCTTCGCCGCTTCCGCGAGACGCACGACCGCTTCCGGCGTCAGCGCGACTTCGGTGCGCAGGCGCTCCCAGTCGTCGCGACCATCCGCGCCCGATGCGTATTGTAGATCCGTCGTGTTGCGATCGCCGATGTAGAACAGATAGCCGAGCATTTCGACTTCATCGCGCTGCTGGCCTTCGCCGAGCAGCGCCGCGACGGGCACGCCCAGATGCTGGCCGAGCAAATCGAGCAGCGCGGCTTCGAGCGCCGTGACCGCGTGAATGGTCGTGCGCAGATCGAAAGTTTGCAGGCCGCGGCCGCCCGCGTCTCGATCGGCGAACGCCTTGCGCACCTGGTTGAGCACGGCCTGCATGTTGCCGGTCGACTGGCCGACCACGTATGCGCGCGCATCGTCGATCGTCTTGCGGATGTTCTCGCCGCCCGGCACTTCACCGACGCCCGTGTTACCCGCGCTGTCCTTCAGGATCACGATGTTGCGCGTGAAGAACGGGCCGTGCGCGCCGGAGAGATTCATGAGCATGCTGTCGCGGCCGGCAACCGGCACGACGCGCAGTTCGGTGACTTTCGGAGTGGAATTGGCTTTCGTGGACATGAGCGTGATCCTGTGAGTTGAGCGAGTGATGTCAGTGCGCGCCGCGATGGATCGCGTGCCCGTCCTGCAAGTGGTCCGAGCGGCGATTGCGCGTGAGGAAGGCTGCGGCAGCCGCGATCAGCGACGCGAATCCGAGCGCGTACAAGCCGCCCGACACCGAACCCGTATGTTGTTGAAGATAGCCGAAAGTCGCGGGAGCGAAGAAGCCGCCGAGATTGCCGACCGAGTTGATGAGCGCGATCACGCCGGCCGCGACGCGCGCATCGAGGTAGCCCTGCGGAATCGGCCAGAACAGCGACGCCGCCGCCTTGAAGCCGATCGCCGAGAAGCAGATCGCGACGAACGAGAGCACCGCGTTGCCCGTCGTCGATGCGAACAGGCCGCACGCCGCGATCACAAGCGCCACGGCGAGCCACGCCTGCTGGAAGCGCCAGCGCGCGGAGAGCAGCGCGAAGCAGTACATCGCGACCATCGCGATCATCCACGGCACCGCGTTGAACAGGCCGACCTGGAAGTCGGTGAGGCCGCCCATCTTGCGGATGATCGTCGGCAGCCAGAAGGTCGCCGCGTAGATCGTGAGCTGGATCGCGAAGTACAGGAAACAGAACAGCACGATCTGCGGATCTTTCAGCAGTCTGATCGCGGAGACGTGCGCGCTGCCGCTCGCGGCTTCGCGCTCGGCTTGTTCCGTCGTGATCGCCTGTTGCAGTGCGCGTTGTTCGCCGGAGGTCAGCCAGTGCGCATCGCTGATGCGCGATTTCAGCAGCATCCAGCTTGCGCCGCACAGCAATACGGAGAAGCCGCCTTCGATCAGGAACATCCACTGCCAGCCGTGCAGGCCCAAACCGCTGATCGACAGCAGACTGCCGGTGATCGGACCCGACAGCACCGATGCGAACGCCGAGCCGCCGAGGAAAATGGCGACCGCCTTGCCGCGCTCCTTCTGCGGCAGCCATTGCGTGAAGTAGTAGACGACGCCCGGAAAGAAGCCCGCTTCCGCGATGCCCAGCAGAAAGCGCAGCACATAGAACGACGTGTCGTTCCAGACGAAGGCCATCGCCGCCGCGACGATGCCCCACGTCCCCATGATCCGCGTGAGCCACGCGCGCGCGCCGTACTTCTGCATCAGCACGTTCGACGGCACTTCGAAAAGCGCATAACCGACGAAGAACAAACCGCTGCCGAGACCGTACGCCGCCGCGCCGATGCCGAGATCGGCCTGCATGTGCGAGTTCACGAAACCGACGTTCACACGATCGATGTAGTTCGCGATGAACATGATGAGGAACAAGGGCAACACGTGGCGCTTGACCTTGGAGCTGGCCGATTCGAGCAGGTCGGCGGTTGATGCGGCAAGAGGTGGATTCAAAACGTCTCCCGGGCGAATCATGTGGTACGTCGTCTGATGACATTCTATGACTACCCGCCGCGCCTGCCAATTGCGCGTTTACCCTTTTCCTATCTCGCCTTTATTGGCGGGCTTTTACGGTTGAACACTGGTTATGAAGCCCGTGTGCGGAGATTCGAGTTAAGAGGTCTGATGACTAGCGTGCAACTGTTGAACCAAAGTTCCGACTGCTATGGACGCGAGAATGCGCAAGCGGACATCGATCTCGCGTGGGAGTAAGAAGCGTGACGGGGAAAGTCTGACGGCTTCGCGATCGAGCATTTCACGCCGATCGGGAAGCGTTGAGACGATGCCGCCGGCGCAAACCGGCAGCACCGAAGTTGCGGAAGAGCTTATTTCGCTTTCTGGCCGATCTCGTGATTGGCCATGATTTCGAGCGCGCGCACCATGCCCGAGTGATCCCACGCCTTGCCGCCGTGCGCCGCGCACGCGTTGAAAAGCTGCATGCAGTTCGACGTGTTCGGCAGCGCGACGCCGAGCGCCTGAGCGGTCGCGAGCGCCAGATTCAAGTCCTTCTGATGCAGCTCGATGCGAAAGCCCGGATTGAAGGTGCGCTTCGTCATGCGCTCGCCGTGCACTTCGAGAATGCGCGACGACGCGAACCCGCCCATCAGCGCGGTGCGAACCTTTTCGGCATCGACGCCCGCTTTCGAAGCGAGCAGCAATGCCTCGCCGACCGCCTCGATGGTCGCCGCGACGATCACCTGGTTCGCGACCTTGCAGACCTGTCCCGCGCCGACTTCGCCGATCAGCGAGATGTTCTTGCCCATCATGTCGAAGAGCGGCTTGACCTTGTCGAAAGTCGCCTGCGCGCCGCCGACCATGATCGTGAGCGACGCGGCCTTCGCGCCGACCTCGCCGCCGGACACGGGCGCGTCGAGATAATCGGCGCCCTTTTCGCGCACTTTCGCGGCGAACTCGCGCGTGGCGATCGGCGAAATCGAGCTCATGTCGACGACGATCTGACCGCTCTTCAGCTTGCTCGCGACGCCGTTCTCGCCGAACAGCACGCGCTCGACGTCCGGCGTGTCCGGCACCATCACGAAGATCACGTCCGCTTTCTCGGCGACGGCGGCGGGCGAATCGCATGCCGTGGCGCCCGCGCCGGTGAGATCGGCGCTCACGCCGCTACGCGTGAATGCCGCGAGCTGGACGCCGTTCTTGAGAAGATTGGCCGCCATGGGATTGCCCATGATGCCCAGTCCGATGAAGCCTGCCTTTTGCATGTATCGCTCCTTGATGTCGATTTTCGGTGTCGGTCCGGTCGAGGATAGCGCTTACCGCGCTCACGCCGGGATGAAGTGTTTCCGGACGGCCTGTGCCGCGTTCCTGAGCATGCCGAGATCCGCGCACACGGCGACGAGCGTGCAGCCCATCGCGATATAGCGCTCGGCGTCCTCCTGCACGGGCGCGAGGATGCCGCTCGGCTTGCCCGCCGCGTGCGCGCGCTCGAACACGTGTGCGATGGCCGCCTGCACGTCCGGATGATTTGCGTTGCCGAGATGAGCGTACGCCGCCGCGAGATCCGACGGACCGACGAACAGCGCATCGACGCCTTCGACCGCGATGATCTCGTCGATCGCTTCGACCGCCGCGCGGCTTTCGATCTGCACCGCGACGCTGATGTTGTCGTTCGCCACCTGGAAGTAGTTCGAAACCGTGCCGTAGCGATTGCCGCGATGCCCAACCGACACGCCGCGGATGCCCTGAGGAGGATAACGCGTCGCGGCGACGGCGCGCTCGGCCTGTTCGGCGTTGTCGACGAACGGGATCAGGAAATTCACGAAGCCCGCGTCGAGCAGCTTCTTGATCGCGATCGGATCGTTCGCCTGCGGGCGCACGACGGGCGCGCTCGGGCTGTCCTTCAGCGCCATCAACTGCGGGATGAGCGTGAGCGCGTCATTCGGCGCGTGCTCCGCGTCGAGCAGCATCCAGTCGAAGCCGACCACGCCGACGAGCTCGGTGACGATCGGGCTCGCAAGCGACATCCAGCAGCCGATCAGCTTCTTGCGTTCGCGCAGCGACGTTCGGAATGAGTTGGGCAGCGGTTGATACGGTGACGAAGACGGCATGATGCCTCCCTGTGAAGACGGCGATCTGATCGGAAAGCGGCACGTCCGAGAGCGCTATGTCATCAGACGTCTTAACACAGAGTACCGCTATTTTCAGGTTACACGACAGCGGCGTTAACCCTTATTTCCTTGTATTTCAGGCACTTTGCCGAGGGTTTCCGTCCTTCTACTTATACGATGTCTTATTTCTAGGATGAATGCTCGCGCGCATCTTGCCGAATTGACGGGAACGTCCGCTGGCGGGAAGATGCGTTGTCGGACATCCGTAAGCGCCGTCGCGCCGTGGCAGCCCGAGCTTTTATCCTAGGCGAAGCGAAGACGTCCGACAACGAAGCAACATCGACCTCCGCAAAATCACACTCAGACAGTAGCGAATACCCATGGCTAGTCTCACCGAAAAAGTCGTCGCAAGTTTGTTCGAGGATATCGAACGCGGTGTCCTCCGTCCCGGCGACAAGATCCCGACCGAAGTCGCGCTGATGAAACAGTTATCGGTGAGCCGTTCGGTCGTGCGCGAAGCGGTATCGCGCCTGCAGGCGGCGAATGTGGTCGAAACGCGTCATGGCGTCGGCACATTCATTCGGGCGCCCGAGGATCGCGAAGCGGTGCGTCTGCCGGACGCGGATCTGTCCAGCCTTCTCGACATCATGGCGATCATCGAATTTCGCATCGATCTGGAAGGCGCGGCCGCCGCGCTCGCCGCCGGACGTCGCACGGATGCGCATCTCAAGCTGATTGCCGCGACGCTCAAACGTTTCGAGGAGCAACTGACGAGCGGGAGCACGGATGTGCTGGAGCACGACGTGGAGTTTCATCTGCAGATCTCGCGGGCGAGCGGCAATCGCTATTTTTATGATGTGCTGAGCCAGATGGGACGCGGCGTCAGTCCGCGGACGAGACTCCGTAAAGCGGAGATTGCGGAACTGGATCAGATCGAGCGCTTGCGCAACGTGCTCAGCGAGCACAAGGCGATCTATCAGGCGATCCTCCGTCAGGATCCGGACGATGCGCGTGCCGCCATGCGCATGCATTTGAGCAACAGCCGGGAGCGGTTGAGACAGGTGCATTCGGCGGCGGCTTGAGCGCTGCGGTTTTGAGCAGTGCGGCCACGTTGCTTAAGTAAACAAAAGAGTTCGTATGTATACGTGGTAGTAGTTAACAAGGGCATCGAGAATCGGTGGATAACTTCCGATGCGCGTTTTACATCAGATGTTTACCGCATCAATAAGTCCGGTATTGTGCGTCCGGTTTCGGATTGAACTTTGGACAACTTTCGCGCCGCAGCGGTTGGCGGCAAGTTGTTCAAAAATCGCCAACAGTTAACGCGGTGAGGTGCCAACAAGGTTGTCCACAGGCGCGCTTTAATGTCGATGTTTTTATGCGTCGGCCAATCAAACAAAAAGCGCCTCCGAAGAGGTAATGCCGTTCAGTTAAGACTGGACGGCATTTTTGTTTTTGAGCGGTAAGAAGTGGTTGTAAACCACGCGCCACGCTGTTAACTTGACGGCGCGATGCTTTCCAGCCACCTGACTTTTCTACTCGAAGCGCAGCGGCCGGCCGATCCGAGCCGGCTAGCCGAGCATTTGCCGTATGAGTGGATCGAGCGGGCGGTCCAGGCCACTGGTGTAGCGAGCATTCGGCGTCGCCGGCTGCCGGCCGAACAGGTGGTATGGCTGGTGATAGCGCTAGCGATGTATCGGCACTGGTCGATCAGCGAGGTCTTGGATAACCTGGATTTGGCGCTGCCTGACCACGCAAGTCCGTTTGTGAGCAAGAGCGCGGTGGCGCAGGCGCGCCAGCGCATCGGCGAGGCGCCGCTCGCATGGCTATTTGAGCGCACGGCGCGCGCCTGGTGCACGCAGGATGTGGGCCACCACGGGTTCAAAGGATTGAGCTTGTGGGCGATGGATGGCACTACGCTGCGTATTGCCGACAGCCCTGCCAACCGCGAGCACTTTGGCGCCCAGGGCTATGCCAGCGGCAAGGTCGCCAGCTATCCTCAGGTCCGGGCGGTCACGCTGACCTCCATTCCGACCCACCTGGTCGCGGATATGAACTTTGGCCGCTACGACACCAACGAAATGGTGTATGCCAAGAGCCTGCTGCCGCAGGTGCCGGACGATTCACTCACTGTGTTCGACAAGGGCTTTTTGGCCGCTGAGATCTTGTGTGGCCTGGCGATGAACGGCCGCAATCGTCACTTTCTGATTCCGGCCAAGTCCAATACTCGCTGGGACGTTATCGCGGGCACCGCTGAGGATGCGACCGTGCGCATGCGCGTCTCCGCTCCGGCGCGCAAGAAGTGTCCAGCACTGCCTGAGTTCTGGCAGGCGCGCGCAATTCGCACCATCGATGCGCGCGGGCGCGAACGCGTGTTGCTGACCTCGTTGAGCGATCGCCGACGCTTCAAACCGGCCGATATCGTCGCCTGTTACGAGCGCCGCTGGCAGATTGAAACCAGCTACCGAGAACTCAAGCAGTCGATGCTGGGGATGGAACTAACCCTGCGTAGCCGCACAGTCGAAGGCGTCTATCAGGAAATCTGGGGAGCTCTGATTGCCTACAATCTGATCCGTCGCGAGATCGCCCATGCCGCCTTCGAAGTGAAACTCGCTCCAACGGACATCAGCTTTGTGCGCGCCGTCCACACGATCCAGCACGAGATGATGTGGGCCGCTGTCACCCCTGCGTTCGCCAAGCTGCCTGCATGCCTTCAGCGACTGCGCGAACGGCTGAAGGCGTTGCCAAATGAAAAACGACCCGGCCGCACATGCGAACGAGTCGTTAAATCGCGCCCTAGCCGTTACGCCGTTCGCTTTCTCAGAAAAGATCTTAACTGAACAGCATTACCTCCGAAGAGGCGCTTTTCTCAGGCAGACAGACATCAGACTAGCCGCAGCCCTTCACTCCACCGTAACCGACTTAGCCAAATTCCGCGGCTTATCAACATCCGTCCCACGCGCACAAGCCGTGTGATACGCCAGCAACTGCAGCGGCACCACATGCAGAATCGGCGACAGCGCCCCATAGTGCTCCGGCATGCGGATCACATGAATACCATCCTCGCTGACGATGCGCGTATCCGCATCCGCGAACACGTAAAGCTCGCCGCCACGCGCACGCACTTCCTGCATGTTCGACTTCAGCTTTTCGAGCAGCGTGTCGTTCGGTGCGACCGTCACAACCGGCATCGCTTCGGTCACGAGCGCGAGCGGCCCGTGCTTCAGTTCACCCGCCGGATACGCTTCCGCGTGGATGTACGAGATTTCCTTCAGCTTCAATGCGCCTTCGAGCGCGATCGGATAGTGCAGCCCGCGACCGAGGAACAGCGCATTCTCCTTGCGCGCGAATTCCTCCGACCACGCGATGATCTGCGGTTCCAGCGCGAGCACGCTGTTCAGCGCCGCCGGCAAGTGCCGCAGTTGCGTGAAATACGCGGCTTCCTGCTTCGCGTTCACATGACCGCGCATCTTCGCGAGCGTCACCGCGAGCACGAACAATCCGACGAGCTGCGTCGTGAATGCCTTCGTCGATGCCACGCCGATTTCCGTACCCGCGTGCGTCAGGAACGCGAACTCGGTCTGGCGCACCATCGCGCTCGTCGCGACGTTGCACACGGCGAGCGTGTGCCTGTGGCCGAGCGACTGCGCGTGCTTGAGCGCGGCGAGCGTGTCGGCGGTTTCGCCCGATTGCGAGATCGTGACGACCAGCGCCTTCGGATTCGGCACCGACTCCCGATAGCGATACTCGCTCGCGATCTCGACCTGCGTCGGAATCTTGGCGATCGATTCGAGCCAGTACTTCGCCGTCAGACCCGAGTAATAGCTCGTGCCGCACGCGAGGATCAGCAGGCTGTCGACGCCCGCGAACGCATCGCGCGCGCCTTCGCCGAACATGCTCGGGCTGAACTCATCGGCTTGCGGGATCGTGTCGGTGATCGCGCGCGGCTGCTCGAAGATTTCCTTCTGCATGAAGTGGCGATACGGCCCGAGTTCCACCGCGCCGCCATACGCCGTCACCACGCGCACTTCGCGCTCGGCGGGCACGCCTTCACGATCGACGATCTTCACGCCATCGAGCCCGATCTCCACGACATCGCCTTCTTCCAGGAACGCGAAGCGATCCGTGCTGCCGGCGAGCGCGAGCGCATCCGACGCGAGGAAGTTCTCGCCTTCGCCCACACCGACGACGAGCGGCGAACCCTGGCGCGCGCCCACGACCGTGTGCGGCTGATTCCGGTGCATCACGGCGATCGCATACGCGCCGTGCAGTTGCTTCACTGCCTCGCGCACGGTCTCGAACAGGTCGCCGCGATACATGCTGTGAATCAGATGCGCGATGACTTCCGTATCCGTCTGCGATACGAACTCGTAGCCCTTGCCCCTGAGCATCTCGCGCAGCGACTCGTAGTTCTCGATGATGCCGTTGTGCACGAGCGCGACGGTATCGCGCGAGAAGATCGGGTGCGCGTTGTCGGTGACGGGTGCGCCGTGCGTCGCCCAGCGCGTGTGGGCGATTCCGGTCATGCCGCCGAGATTCGTATCGCGCACTTGCGCGTCGAGATCGGACACACGCGCGACGCTGCGCGCGCGGCGCGGCTCGCCGTTGCTCAGAACGGCCACGCCGCACGAGTCGTAGCCGCGATACTCGAGGCGGCGTAGACCTTCAACCAGCACCGAGACGATGTTACGTTGCGCTACCGCGCCGACAATTCCGCACATGGACGTTCATCCTTTGAAACTTGCATTCGAAAGCGCGGTGCTTAAGGCGCCGCGCGCGTTGGGCTGAGTCTTCTCGACAGCCTTACGACTCCTTCTTCACCGGGCGCTTGTAGCCCGCCTTGCTCACCTGCGTCTTCTCGTTCAAGACCAGCTCGCCTTCACCGACATCCTTCCACACCGTCGTGCCCGCCGCGATCGTCACGCCGCGGCCCACGCGCACCGGCGCGACCAGTTGCGTATCCGAGCCGACGAACACGTCGTCGTCGATTACCGTGCGATGCTTGTTCGCGCCGTCGTAGTTGCACGTGATGGTGCCCGCGCCGATATTCACGCGCGCACCGATATCCGAATCGCCGATATAGCTGAGATGGTTCGCCTTAGAGCCGTGCCCGAGCACCGCGTTCTTCACCTCGACGAAGTTGCCGACGTGCGCTTCGTCGGCGAGCTTCGCGCCCGGACGCAGCCGCGCATACGGCCCGAGCACGACGTTCGCGCCGGTCGTGCCGCCTTCGATATGCGTGTACGCATCGACGCGCGTGCCCGCGCCGATCACGGCATCGCGGAGCACGCAGTTCGGGCCGATCGTCACGTTGTCCGCGAGCGTCACGCGCCCTTCGAACACGCAGTTCACGTCGATCGACACATCCGCGCCGCATTCGAGCGTGCCGCGCACGTCGATACGCGCCGGGTCCATCAGCGTCACGCCCGCGTCGAGCAGCGCATTCGCCACGTTGCGCTGATGGATGCGCTCCAGTTCCGCGAGCTGAATCTTGCTGTTCACGCCGAGCGTTTCCCATTCGGCGTCCGGTTGCGCGGTGACGACTTCGACGCCAGCGTCGATCGCGCGCTCGACCACGTCCGTCAGATAGAACTCGCCCTGCGCGTTGTTGTTCTTCAGCGACGCGAGCCACGTTTCGAGGGTGCGCGTCGGCGTGATCACGATGCCCGTGTTGATTTCCGCGATGCGCCGTTCTTCCTCGCTCGCATCCTTCTGCTCGACGATCTTTTTCACCTTCCCGGCCGCGTCGCGCACGATGCGCCCGTAGCCGGTCGGATCGTTCACGCTCACCGTCAGGACGCCGTAGCGCTCTGCGCCCGCGGCATCGATCAGGCGCTTGAGCGTGCTTGCGCGCGTGAGCGGCACGTCGCCGTACAGCACGAGCGTCGGCACCGACGGATCGAGCAGCGGCAGCGCCTGCTGCACGGCATGTCCCGTGCCGAGTTGCCTGTCCTGCAGCGCGAACTGGACGTCCGGCGCGCCGACGGCTTCGCGGACCTTATCGGCGCCGTGCCCGACGACGACGACGAGACGCGTCGGCGACAGCGTCCGGGCCGTGTCGATAACGTGCGCGAGCAAGGGCTTGCCCGCCAATGAATGGAGCACTTTCGGCAGGGCGGAGCGCATGCGCTTGCCCATGCCGGCAGCCAGAATCACGATGTTCATTGCAGGAAGCCTTACTGGGTATGACGAGCCGCCAATATATCACCCGGCTCTTTGGCGCAATGCGGCGAAACCCACGCTGCGCCTTATCGGATAAAGGTTACAGGTCGTCGAACTGCACAATTGAAACCGCGCCGGCCGATCCTGACGGTTCGCTTACACACGGTTCCTCGTCGAACGCGATATCGCCCTGAGGATCGGCTTCGCCCGTCGCGCGCAGTCCGGCGAACGGGAAAAGTTTGCTGTCCATCAGATGCGACGGCACCACGTTCGACAGCGCGTTGAACATATTGTCCACGCGCCCTGGAAAACGCTTGTCCCATTCGCGCACGAGCGCCTTCATTTCCGCGCGCTTCAGGTTCGGCTGGCTGCCGCACAGATTGCACGGGATGATCGGGAATTCGCGCAGTTCTGCGTACTTCTCCAGGTCCACTTCCTTGACGTAGGCGAGCGGACGGATCACGACGTTCTTGCCGTCGTCGGATTGCAGCTTGGGCGGCATGCCTTTCAGCTTGCCGCCGTAGAACATGTTGAGCAAGAGCGTCTGCAGGATGTCGTCGCGATGATGGCCGAGCGCGATCTTGGTCGCGCCGAGCTCGCCCGCCACGCGATACAGAATGCCGCGGCGCAGGCGCGAGCAGAGCGAACATGTGGTCTTGCCTTCCGGCACGAGACGCTTGACGATGCTGTACGTGTCCTGATTCTCGATATGGAACGGAATATCGAGCTTGCTCAGATATTCCGGCAAAACGTGCTCCGGAAAGCCCGGCTGCTTCTGATCGAGATTGACGGCGACGATTTCGAAGTTGATGGGCGCGCGCTCGCGCAGACGCATCAGGATTTCGAGCATCGCGTAGCTGTCCTTGCCGCCCGACAGGCACACCATCACCTTGTCGCCTTCCTCGATCATGTTGAAGTCGCCGATTGCCTCGCCGACCTGCCGCACGATGCGCTTGTAGAGCTTGTTGTTCTCGTACGCTTCCTTCTGCTGGCGCTTCGTCAGCGCCTCGCGCGCGGGCTTCTGGGCCTCGGCGACTTCGATCGTGTCACGCGCGTTCATGCTCGTTCCTCTTTGATGCGGAAGACTTCGACGCCCACCGCGTCGCAGTCGGGATAGACGTCGGGCTTTTCCGTCGATACGGCCACCGCGCGCACGTCCGGATGCGCGAGCAAGGCGGCGGCGACGTCGTCGCAGAGCGTCTCCTGCAAGTGGATGTGGCCCTGCTTCACGCGCGCGGCGATGGTCGAGCGCATGAAGTCGTAGTCGACGACCTCGGACAATTTGTCCGCGACGGGCGTCGACAGCGCGAGCGGCACATACAGCTCGACGTTGATCACGACGCGTTGCTCGCCGCGCTTCTCGAATTCATGCACACCGATGTTGATGCGCACTTCGTAGTTGCGCAGAAAAAGCCGCCGGCAATCGGTCAGCCGGGGATGCGAAAGTGCGGCAAGCATGTGAGTTCCAATATTCAATAAGCGCGTTTCAAGGCGTGCGTGAGCCGAACATGTACATCACGTCGCGCGGGCTCGGCACGAGGTGCTGGCCGCCATCGACGACGAGCGTCGTGCCGGTCACGCCGTGCGCGTTCGCGAGATAGCACGCGGCCTGCGCCACGTCTTTAACCGTCGATGCGCGATTCAGCGGCGTCACGCGATGCGCCGCCTCGAACGACGCGGGCGTCTGTCCGGTGGAAATGAGCGTCAGGCCGGGCGCGAGGCCGACGACACGCAGCTTCGGCCCGAGCGCCTGCGCAAGCGCGACGGTGGCGTTTTCGAGCGCCGCCTTCGTCAGCGTGTACGACAGGTAATCAGGATTCATGTTGTACAGCTTCTGGTCCAGCACGTTGATGACAACGCCGCGTTGCGCGTCGTCACCGGCTGCGGCATCGGGCGTGATCTCGTGCAGCATGCGCGCGAGCGTCAACGGCGCGGCGACATTGACGGCGGTCATCTCCAGCAGTTTTGCGTAGCCGAAGTCGATGGCCGTGTCTTCGTCGAAACGCGACGCGCAGTTCACGACGCAGTTCAGCCCGCCGAACGCCTCGACGCACGCGGGCACGAGCCGCGCGACTTCGGCCTCGACACCCAGATCCGCCTTCAGCGCGACCGCGCGCCGCCCGAGCGCTTCGATATCCGCGACGGTTTCCCGCGCTTCGTGCTCCGATCCGCCGTAGTGCACGGCCACGTCCCAGCCCTGCCGCGCGAATTCCAGCGCGACGCCGCGCCCGATGCGCTTTGCCGCGCCGGTCACGAGCACGGCGCGGGAACGCGGAACGGAACCGGAAGACGGTGAGTTGGCGGAAGAAAACGGCGTGGAAGCGCTCATTTACAATACTGGGATGAATCCGAATGCCAGACAAACCGATAGTTTACCTGCTCCGGGCGCCGACGCGCTCGCGCAATCCGAAGCGCTGACCGACCTGCTGCGCGGGCGCATCGCCGCGGCGGGCGGCTGGCTGCCGTTCGACCGCTATATGGACCTCGCGCTGTACGCGCCCGGTCTGGGCTATTACAGCGGCGGCGCGATGAAATTCGGCCTCCGCGCGGAAGACGGCAGCGACTTCGTCACCGCGCCGGAACTGTCCCCCCTTTTTGCGACGACGCTCGCGCGGCCGGTCGCGCAGGCGTTGCAGCAGAGCGGCACGCGGCAACTGATGGAATTTGGCGCGGGCACCGGCAAGCTCGCGGCGGGTTTGCTGACCGCGCTCGCCGATCTCGACGTGCCGTTCGACAGTTACGCGATCGTCGATCTGTCCGGCGAGTTGCGCGCGCGCCAACGCGAGACCATCGAAAAGCAGGCGCCCGCATTCGCCGCGAAGGTGACATGGCTCGACGCGCTGCCCGACGCGTTCGAAGGCGTCGTGATCGGCAATGAAGTGCTCGATGCGATGCCCGTGCGTCTTGTGGTGCGCAAGCTCGGCGCGTGGCACGAGCGCGGCGTTGTCGTGCTGAACGACCGCCTGGCCTTCGACGACCGGCCGATCGCGCCGGATGCGCAGGTCGAACTGATCGATGCCGCCATCGACGAAGCCAACGACGAGCCGTTCGCCGAGTACGTCACCGAGACGCACGAGGCCGCGCTCGCGTTCACGAAGACGGTCTGCACGATGCTCACGCGCGGCGCGGCGTTTTTCATCGACTATGGATTTCCGCGGCGCGAGTTCTACCACGCGCAGCGCGCGACGGGCACGCTGATGTGCCACTACCGGCATCGGGCGCACGCGGACCCGTTTCTGTATCCCGGTTTGCAGGACATCACCGCGCACGTGGAGTTTACGGGCATCGCGGAGGCCGGCGTCGAGACTGGCGCGGATCTGCTCGGCTTCACGTCGCAGGCGCGTTTCCTGATGAACGCCGGCATCACCGATGTGCTTGCGGACCTCGATCCCGCCGACGTGAAGCGCTTTCTACCCGCGGCGAATGCGGTGCAGAAGCTGCTTTCGGAAGCGGAGATGGGCGAGTTGTTCAAGGTGATCGCGTTTTCTCGCGGCATTCCCGGTACGCTCGTCGCGTTCGCGACGGGCGATCGTTCTCACACGCTATGAGTGCGCGATCATGATCCGCTGGCTGCTCACGACGTTTATCGCGCTTGCGATTCTTTCCGGCTCGCTGCCGTGGCTGAAGAAGATCGGCATCGGGCGGTTGCCGGGGGATTTCACGTTGCGGATCTTTGGGCGTGAGTATTCGTTTCCGTTTATGTCGACGTTGTTGTTGTCGGTTTTGTTGTCGTTGATTGCGCGGGCGATTTGAGGGTTTTTTGGTTTTCGCCGGATCCCGGTTTCGCGGTGGTCTATTAGCACTGCCCCTCCCCGGGGCGGGGGTCACTTTCTTTGCTGCTGCAAAGAAAGTAACCAAAGAAACAGCTCTCCCCAGCCTAAGCACTTCACACCGGCCGCGGCACAGGCGATTGGCCTAATGGCCCGGCAATAGCGAGTGCCCCCACAAGCAGACAAGGGCTTGGATCGCGCACGGTCTGACTCATCGCACCACAGAACAAACTGGTTCAGCACCGAATAGCTCCGGCCCGCTTCGCGGCCGATGGGTCAATCGGATGTGCGTACGCTTCGTCTTCGATGGTTTCCCTTGCATACCCGGCGGCAGCGCGCAGCGCTGTGCCGAAGCTCTTTGGTGCTGAACCAGCGCGCTAAAACGTCTAGCTCGTCAGACCTTGCGCGAGCCAAGCCCGGTTGGGCCTTTGGGGGCGACACTTAGGCGAGTGCCACCGCGGGCTGGCAAGCATGGCCAACGTGCGTGTGACCGCGGGCGGTGAGAAGCTGCTTTCTTTGGTTACTTTCTTTGCAGCAGCAAAGAAAGTGACTGCCGCCCCGCACAGGGGCAACGCTAATAAACCAACGCGAAACCGGGATCCGGCGAAAAAAAACCAAACCTCATCCCCCCACCGCTCCCTTCACCGCCGCGACCCGCGCATCATGCACGGCATCCTTGATCCTGGAAGGCTGATCGGCGAACTCCTGCGCGACCGCCCCCGCATCCACCGCCCGCGCCGCGACCAGCGCCTCCCTCAGCCGCTCCGCCTGCGGATAAGCCTGCTGCTCCAACCCGAGCCGCCCACGCGCATCCGCAAGACACGCTTGCAGCGCTTCAGCAAACCGCGCCGGCTTGCGCAACGCATCCGAGCGCTCGAACAGCCTGACAAGCGCGGCCGCGCCCATCTCCATGACGCGATGAATATTGCCGTGCTCACGCGCGACGAGCATCGCCAGATCGCGGCATTCGTTCGGCACGCGCAACCGCTCGCACAGCGGCCGCAAAAGATCGACGCTGCGCCCTTCATGGCCGATATGACGCGGCAAGATGTCCTCCGGCGTCGTCGCCTTGCCAAGGTCATGCGTGAGCGCGGCGAAGCGCACCGGTAACGCGAATCTCTGCGACGCAGCGTAGTCGAGCACCATCATCACATGCACGCCCGTATCCACTTCCGGGTGATAGTCCGCGCGCTGTGGCACGCCCCACAAGGCATCGACTTCCGGAAGAATCCGCGCGAGCGCGCCGCAATCGCGCAGCACCTCGAACATGCGCGACGGCTTCGTCTCCATCAGTCCGCGCGACACTTCCTGCCATACGCGCTCGGGCACGAGCGCATCGACCTCGCCAGCCGCGACCATCTTCTTCATCAGTTCGGCGGTTTCCGGCGCGACATCGAAATCCGCGAAACGCGCCGCGAAGCGCGCAAGCCGCAGAATGCGCACCGGATCTTCGATGAACGCATCGCCAACATGCCGGAACAGCTTTTCCCTGAGATCGGCCGCGCCGTTGAACGGATCGATGACCGGCCCGGTCAGCTCGCCCGCCGGCGTGACCTCGCGCGCCATCGCGTTGATCGTGAGATCGCGCCGCGCCAGATCTTCCTCGAGCGTCACATCGGGCGAAAAGTAAAACTGGAAGCCGTGGTAGCCCGCCGCCGTCTTGCGCTCAGTGCGCGCGAGCGCGTATTCCTCGTGGGTCTCGGGATGCAGAAAAACCGGAAAGTCCTTCCCGACCGGCCGATACCCCTGCGCCACCATCTGCTCGGGCGTCGCACCCACCACGACGTAATCGCGATCCACCACCGGCACGCCCAGCAACGCGTCGCGGATCGCGCCGCCTACTGCGTAGATGTTCATCGCGCTTCCTCGCGCGCGCCCTCGATCCACGCGGCGACCGCCGGCAGCGCCGTGACGCGCTTCGCATAGTCGAGCGACGTCGCACTCAGTTCAGGCGCGTAAGTGTTGAAACGCATGACGACCGGCGCGAACATCGCGTCCGCGATGCCGAACTCGCCGAACAAGAACGGCCCGCCCGACGCGGCCAGGCATTCCGCCCAGATCGCCTCGATGCGCGCGATATTCGCGAGCGCGCCCGGCGTCGCGCCCGTGCCCGGCGCGTGCGTCGTGATTTCCATCGGCATGTTCTGGCGCAGGTCCGCGAAACCCGCGTGCATCTCCGCGCTGATGCTGCGGGCGCGCGCGCGAGCGGCGGCGTCGCGCGGCCACATCGCGTGCTCGGGGTGCTCCTCGGCAATCGTCTCGACGATCGCAAGCGATTCCCACACCGAATCGCCCGCATCGGTGATGAGGCACGGCACCTTGCCGGACGGCGAAACGTCGAGAATCTTCGATTTCGTGTCGGGCCGGCCGAGAAGGATCAGCGTCTCATCGAACGGGATGCCGAAATGTTTGAGCAGCACCCACGGCCGCATCGACCAGGAAGAGTTGAACTTGTCACCGATAACGAGTTTCATGCGATCACAAAAAAGAATTAACGATGCGCCGTGGCGCGAAATGCGTTGAAGCGCGAACGCGTCGAGTTGCCGGAAAGATAAAGCGGCGCGATGGTCTCGATGCTCGCCGGCTCGTCGATGCCCAGTTCCGGCGCAAGCGGCCCGCTCGCAACGTTCGGCGTTTTCATCGAATCGAGATTGTCGCGCGAGATGATGGGTTGGCCGGGCGCCATCTCCATGGTCATCGCCTGAAGGCGGCCGAGGCTCTCCGGCAGCTTGATGATGCGCGAATGCTTGCCGATGGTCGCGCCCGAGAAGCGCACAAGTTCCGCCAGCGTGTAGACGCCCGGACCCGCGAGTTCGTAGACGTGGCCGTTGGCGGCGTCGAGATCGAGCACGTTGACCATCGCCTTCGCCACATCGCCGACGAACACCGGCTGGAACTGCGCATCGGCGCATGCGAGCGGAATCACCGGGAACATGCGTTCGAGGAACGCAAACTGATTGAGCAGATTGTCCTCGGGACCGAACACGACCGAACTGCGGAAAATGGTCCAGTCGAGTCCCGACTCGCGGACGATCTTCTCGCCATCGCCCTTCGAGCGCAGGTACATGCTCGGACCTTCGCTGTCCGCGCCGATCGCGCTCATGTGCAGGAGACGCCGCACGCCTTTCGCCTCGCACGCGGCGGCGATCTTGCGCGGCAGCTCGACATGCGCCTTCGCGAACTCGGGTCCATACGGGTCGTCACGATGCCCCTGAAGAATGCCGACGAGATTGATCACCGCATCGCTCTGATCGATGAACGCGGCGAGTTGCACGGGATCGTGCACGTCGGTTTCGATGACATCGATGGGCAAAAGCGTGAGATGCGCGGCGTTGATGCGCCGTCGGGTCGCGATCCGCACGGTCTTGCCGAGATCGACGAGCGCATTGACGAGATGACTGCCGATGAAACCCGAACCGCCGATCAGCGCTACATGTTGGTGTCGCATAGTTCGCCTCTTGGGTCGCGGCCTGACGAATGCGGCTTCAGTTCAGAACGGCGGGGCCGAAAATGAAAACGCCCGCGCGTCCTGCCATGCGACGCGCGGGCGTGAGGTTTCGTGTCCGGACGGTCAGGGTGCGATATAGCCCAGACGCGCCTTCAACGACTGCGGACGGCCTTCGAACAGCGCTGCATAGTAGACGGTGTTCGACAGCACGTTCTTCACGTAATCGCGAGTCTCGGTAAACGGGATCGTTTCAGCAAATACCGCGCCTTCCACCGGTGCACGCAAGCCCTGACGCCACTGGCTCGGGCGGCCCGGCCCGGCGTTGTAGCCTGCGGTGGCGAGTACGGCCGAGTTATCGAATTGATTGTAGATCATCGACAGGTAATTCGTGCCGAGCAGGATATTGGTGTTGATGTCGTTCATCTGCGCGCGCGATACCGGGCCAAGACCGATCTTCTTCGCGACGAGTTGCGCCGTGCCGGGCATCAACTGCATGAGGCCGCCCGCGCCGACTTCCGAGCGCGCGTTGATGATGAAGCGCGACTCCTGACGGATCAGTCCATACGCCCATTCGATGTCGAGACCGGTGTTCTGTGCATCGCGCTCGACGATATCGCGGAACGGCGACAGATAGCGCAGCGTGAAATCGTGCTCCGCCTTCGTCTTGTCTGCGGTGTTGACGGTCCGGTCGAACAGCTCGATGCGTTTCGCGTACTGCGCGGCCGCGATCAGTTGCCGGTCGGTCATGGTGCGCAGCGGCCAGTTCCATTCGCGATTGCCTTCGAGACGCATGTTCAGCGCGTAGAAACGCTGCGACAGCGCGAAACCCGGCACCGATTGCATCTGCGCGATCTCGGCATCCGACACCGTGGTCCGCGGCGGCACGTTGATCTTCTGGCCGAGCTCTTCGAGCGCGAGCTGGCCGTAGAAGTTGTACTGATCCGCGATGCTCTGGAATTCCTGGTTCGCCGTGGCCGTGTCGCCGGCCTGCTTCACTGCGCGCGCGTGCCAGTAGACCCACGCGGGCTGGGCGCGCAAGCTCGGCGGCATCTGCTCGATGGACCAGCGCACCATGTTCCAGTCGCCGACGAGCAACGCACTGCGCGTGCGCCATTCGTACGCCGGGTTCGACAATTGCGCGTTCGCCGACAGCCGATACCAGTCCGCCGCCGACGGCATGCGCTTGAGCGCCGCCTGATAGCCGATGGTGCCCCAGCCGATCGCGCGCTCAGCCGGCGTCAGACTCGGCGCGACGGAGGGGAAGGTGGCGGCGGCCATCGCCGGATCATTGCGGGCCATGCGCGTGATTGCGAGCAGCGTCAACTGATGCGCCGGGGTATTGGGCATCACGCCGCGCGCGATATAGAGCGGCGGTTTGTTCACGGCGTCGTCGAGGAGCGAATCCTTCGGCTTTTCCTGGCCGAGCGCCTCGACGATGTTCGAGCCGGTCGTCGTGTAGTTCTGCTCGTAGGCGAGACGGATCTGCTGCCAGATGTCGTCGCTCGTGAACTGGCCGGACTCCGCGAGCGCACCGATCAGGTCGATGCAGCCGTCGCCGTACCATTTCGGCTCGACGAGCAGCGCGCGCGCCGCGTCCGCGACGTTTTCGCCGCGCGACATGCGCGCTTCGAGCGCGTAGCACTTGACCTGCGTGTCGTCATTGAGAACGAAACGGGAATATTGCTGCTCGAAGTTCTTCCAGTCGTGACGGCTGCCGAGCACGACGAGATAGTCGTTGCGCATGCGGTCGGCGATCGCCTGGCCGTCGTAACGCTGCAGGAACGACAGCACCGGCGCGTCGGGCGCGTCGATGCGCGCGTGGCCTTGCGAATCGAAGAGCTGCGGCTTGATCGCGAAGTATTCGATATAGCTCGGCGCCGGATAGTCCGGAATCTGCGCGGCGAGCGCGGCAGCCTTGCCGGCATCGTTCGTGCGAGCGGCATCGCGCAATTGCAGGAAGATGCGGTCGTCGGACGTGGGCGAGAGATCGGCATCGGGACGGACGGCGGAAGCAGTTCCGCAGGCGACGAGCGTCGCTGCTGCAAGGGCTGCGCCGACCACGAGATATACTCGGTTGAGGCGTTTTGACATCTTATTTCTGGAGCGCGAGGTGGTCCTGAGATCGGAGGAAAGCATAGCACGCAACGTTTGCGATCAACCCAAGAGCGAACCGAAAAGCGCATTGCGCGCAACGCTGCTCGCGACCCGCGAGGCGCAAAGCGAGCAAGCCAGCCACGCCGCGAAGAACGAAGCGCTCGCGCGGCGCATCGAAGAGGTGCTCGCGCGGCACGACGCGCGATGTGTCGGCTTCTACTGGCCGGTCGCGGGCGAGTTCGACGCGCGCGACGCGCTCACGCGCTGGCTCGCAGCCGACGATGCGCGCGGAGCCGCGCTGCCGGTGGTCGTGAAACCACATGCGCCGATGGTGTTCCACGCGTGGAGCGCGCACGCGCCGATGAAGGAAGGCCGCTACCGGATTCCGGTGCCCGCTGAAGAACAGGTGGTGGTGCCGGAACTGCTGCTGATTCCGTGCGTCGGTTTCGATTCGGATCGATATCGGCTGGGATATGGCGGCGGCTATTACGATCGCACGCTCGCCGCGTGGCCGAATGGCGAGCGGCCTGTGACGGTCGGCATCGCGTATGAATCGGGCAGGTGCCGCACGTTGCCGCGCGAGGCGCACGACATGCCGCTCGACGCGATCGTCACCGAATCCGCGATCTACTAAAGCGATGCCGCCGCGCGCGCGGCGGTATCGTAGAGGCCGGATGCATTGCGCATCAATTGCGCGGCCTCGCCGATCTGCTCGTTGGTGAGACCGCTTTCGCGCAGCGTCTCGATGAGGCACGCCTCACGCACTTCGCGATACTTGCCGCACAATTCGCGTCCCGCCGGCGTCGCGGAGAAGAACACTTCCTTGCCGGATTTCTCGCTTTGCACGTAGCCGCGCGCGACGAGTTTCTTCAGTGCATACGTGGCAACGTGTGTGTCCTCGATGTTCAGCACGAAGCAGATGTCGGCGAGCTTCTTCTTGCGGTCGCGATGGCTCACGTGATGCAGCAGCGACACTTCCACCGCCGTCATGTCCTTCGCGCCCGCCGCGGACATGCAACGCACCATCCAGCGATTGAACGCGTTGCCCGCCATGATGAGGCCGTACTCGAATTCCGACAGTTCCGCGCTGGCTTCGGAGACGAGATGCTCGGACGAGACGATTTTGGTGGGATGACGCGGCATGGCGGTGACCGATTTGCAGTGCGTTGGAGTGTAGCGCAACGTCATTTTCGCGAGCGAAGCGCGCCTCGGCAAAAACGTGAATTGATAATTTCTTGATAATTTATTGACAATGTACCATTCTGCGACGGCGCGAAGAGCATCGAACAGACGAATTTCGCGTCCCTGCAAAGGCAAATTTGAGGCATGACAAGACCACGTATTCACTCGCTGGGCGACGCCGCGCTCGTATGCGAAGCCGCGCCGCCCGCCACGCTCGACTGCCAGCGCCGCATCTGGGCGCTGGCGGAACGCGCGCGCCTCATGCCGCACGTCGTCGAAGTGGTGCCGGGCATGAACAATCTGACGATCGTGTTCGATCCCCTCGTGGCGGACTATGAAACGCTCGCCGCCGAGCTGGAAAGCGGCTGGGACGCCGCCGAGCCAACCGACATGGATAGCGCCGAAATCGAGATTCCGGTGCGCTACGGCGGCGCCGACGGCCCCGACCTCGTCGCGCTCGCGAAGCACACGGGGCTCTCCGTCGACGAAGTGGTGAAGCGTCATACGCAAGCCGAATACGTCGTGTTCTTTCTCGGCTTTCAGCCGGGCTTCGCCTATCTCGGCGGGCTCGATCCCGCACTCGCGATGCCGCGCCGCGCCGAGCCGCGTCTCGAAGTGCCGGCGGGATCGGTCGGGATCGGCGGGGCGCAAACGGGCATTTATCCGGCGGCGTCGCCGGGCGGCTGGCAGTTGCTCGGACGCACGGAACTGAAGCTCTTCGATCCGGCCAGAAATCCGCCGACGCTGATGCAGCCCGGCGACCGCGTGCGCTTCACGGCGCTGGAGGTGCGCACATGATCGACGTGATTCGCGCGGGCGTGCTCACGTCCGTCCAGGACCTCGGACGACGCGGCTACCGGCATCTCGGCGTGAGTTCCGGTGGCGCGCTCGATGCGCTGTCGCTGGAAATCGGCAATCGCATCGTCGGGAACCGGGCGGATGCGGCGGGCATCGAGGTCACCTTCGGTCCGACTGTGCTGCGCTTCAAGCACGCGACGCGCGTCGCCATCACCGGAACCGATTTCGGCGCGACGCTCGACGACAAGCCCGTCTATTCGTGGTGGAGCCTGCCCGTGCGCGCGGGTCAGGAACTGACGCTGCGCGCGGCGAAGCGCGGCATGCGCTGCTATGTGGCGATCGCGGGCGGCATCGACGTCCTGCCGATGCTCGGCTCGCGCTCGACCGATCTCGCCGCGTGCTTCGGCGGTCTCGGCGGACGCGCGCTGCGTGACGGCGACCGCCTGCCGGTCGGCGTGCCGCAGCCGCACAAGGGCATCGCGTTTTCGCCGGAAGAGCCCGCGTTCGGCGTGAAGGCGCCTGCATGGTGCAAATTCGTGCTCGTCGACGAACCCGTGCGGCGCGGCCGACATTCGCCGGGGCTCGCGTGGGCAGTGCCGATCCGCGTGCTGCGCGGCCCGGAATACGACAGCTTCAGCGACGCGGCGCAGGAGAGCGTCTGGAACGAGGAATGGACGATCACGCCGAACAGCAACCGCATGGGCTTTCGCCTTTCCGGCACGGCGCTCGAACGGCGCGAAAAGATCGAACTGCTGTCGCACGCGGTCTTGCCCGGCACGATCCAGGTGCCGCCGAACGGCCAGCCGATCATCCTGATGGGCGACGCGCAGACCACGGGCGGTTATCCGAAGATCGGCGCGGTGATCAGGGCGGACTTGTGGAAGCTCGCGCAAGTGAAGCTGAACGGCGGCGTGCGCTTCATCGAGACGTCGGTGGAAGAGGCGCGTCACGCGCTCGCCGACGAGCGGCAATACGTGAGCCAGGTGGAAACGGCCATCGCGATGCACGAGGAGCGCATCGCGCGCGCGGGCTCCTGAATCGAAAGCCGCGCGACAGACGCGGCGCATCACTTCAACATTCAACGGAACGACTGCACAAAACATCATGGAAATCGATCTCAATGCCGATCTCGGCGAAGGCTGCGGCTCCGACGAAGCGCTGCTCGATCTCGTGAGTTCCGCGAACATCGCGTGCGGATGGCATGCGGGCGGCGCCACCGCGATGCGCGATTGCGTGCGCTGGGCCGTCGAGAAGGGCGTCGCCATCGGCGCGCATCCGAGCTTCAACGATCCCGAAAACTTCGGCCGCAAGGAAATGGATCTGCCGCCCGAGGAAATCTACGCGGGCGTGCTGTATCAACTCGGCGCGCTCTCGGCGATCGCGCAGGCGGAAGGCGGGCGCATCGCGCACGTGAAGCCGCACGGCGCGCTCTATAACCAGGCGGCGAAAAGCACCGCAATCGCCGATGCGATCGTCTCCGCCGTGCACGACTTCGATCCGTCGCTGCTCGTGTTCGGGCTCGCGAACAGCGGGCTCGTCGAAGCGGCGCGGCGCGCGGGACTGATCGCGATAGAGGAAGTGTTCGCGGATCGCGGCTATCGCGCGGACGGCTCGCTCGTGCCGCGCAAGGAGCCGGGCGCGCTGCTCGACGACGAAAACCTCGTGCTCGACCGGACGCTCGCGATGGTGCGCGAGCAGCGCGTGCGGGCCGTGTCCGGCGAATGGGTGCCGCTCAACGCGCAGACGATCTGCCTGCACGGCGACGGCGCGCACGCGCTCGAATTCGCCCGACGCATTCGCGACGCGCTGGCCGATGCGGGCATCGAAGTACGCGCCGCGCACGCCGCCGCATAGAACGCTTTCAGTAGCAGATTGAACGCCCCGTCGAAGCGGGGCGTTTTAGCAAGCGAGCGCCCGATTCGAGGCGCGTTTACTACCTGTCGGTGTGGAGATCTCAATGACAAATGCAGTCAACTTATGGCCGCTCATCGGTGTGGCCGTCATCATCGCGGGCTTCGTGCTGCGCTTCAATCCGATGCTGATCGTCGCGGCCGCCGCGATCATCACCGGCTTCGCGGCGCACTTTCCCGTCGAACGTATTCTGACCGCGATCGGCAGCGGCTTTCTGAAGACGCGCAACATTCCGCTCATCATTCTGTTGCCGCTCGCGGTGATCGGCCTGCTCGAACGGCACGGCCTGCGCGAGCGCGCGCAGATGTGGATCTCGAGCATCAAGGCGGCGACGGCCGGCCGTCTGCTGATCGTCTATCTGTTCGTCCGTGAAATCACCGCGGCGGTCGGCCTGACGGGACTCGGCGGCCATCCGCAGATGGTGCGTCCGCTGCTCGCGCCGATGGCCGAAGGCGCCACCGAAGCGCGCTACGGCAAGCTCTCCGACGCGACGCGCCACAAGTTGCGCGCCTATTCGGCCGCCACGGACAACGTCGGCCTGTTCTTCGGCGAGGACATCTTCGTCGCGTTCGGCGCGATCGTGCTGATGGTCACGTTCCTGAAGGAAGCGGGGATCGTCGTTGAGCCGATGCATGTCGCCGTGTGGGGCATCCCGACTGCGATTTGCGCGTTCCTGATCCACGGCTTCAGGCTCTGGCTGCTCGACCGCAGGCTCGCGCGCGAGCTCGAAGCGCTTACGCGCAATGGCGTGGGAGAGAAAGCATGACGCTCACGATCAACTATCTCTTCTATCTGGTCGGCATCATCCTGCTGGTCGTCGGCGGGATGATTCTCACTGACAAGGCGCATCCGAAGCGATTCAGCGCGGGCGTGTTCTGGCTCATTTACGCGTTGATCTTTCTCGTCGGCGACTGGATTCCGGTTCCGGTCGTGGGCGTGCTCGTGGTCGCGATGGCGCTGATCGCGGGTCTCGGCGGCGTCACGGGCGCGAAGCCCAAGATGCTCTCCGAGCAAACGCGCCGCCAGAGCGCCGTGCGCCTCGGCAACAAGCTCTTCGTGCCCGCGCTGACGATTCCGATCGTCACCGTGATCCTCACGCTCGGCGCGAAGTACCTCGTGTTCGGCGGCGTGCCGCTGATCGAGCTGAAGAACGTGACGCTGATCGGCTTCGGCGTCGGTTGCGTGATCGCGCTTGCGATTGCATGCGTGATGACGCGCGATACCGTGGGCCAGTCGATGCGCGAGACGCGCCGCCTCATCGACGCGCTGTCGTGGGCCGCCGTGCTGCCGCAGATGCTCGGCATGCTCGGCCTCGTGTTCTCGGATGCGGGCGTGGGCAAGGCGGTCGCGCATGTGACGACCGCGTACGTCAACATGGATTACCGGCTCGTCGCGGTGGCGGTGTATGTGGTCGGCATGGCGCTCTTCACGATGGTCATGGGCAACGGCTTCGCCGCATTCCCGGTGATGACGGGCGGCGTCGGCGTGCCGATTCTCGTCGGCGTGTTCCACGGCAATCCCGCGACGATGGCCGCGATCGGCATGTTCTCCGGCTACTGCGGCACGCTCATGACGCCGATGGCCGCGAACTTCAACATCGTGCCGGCGGCGTTGCTGGAGCTTCCGGACAAGAACGCGGTGATCAAGGTGCAGGTGCCGACCGCGCTCACGCTCATGATCGTCAATATCTTCCTGTTGAACTGGTTGATGTTCATCTGAACGACAGCGCCTGACCTGTGCGTGCGGATCGCGGAATGACGCCGCGATCCGCACGCACGCTCGCAACACCCCCTTCCCCCGCCTCCCAGCCACATTTTTTTCTTCGTGGCAAACATTTCTCCAATTTCGTGGACGCACGTCTGCATGCCGCTGACGATGAGCGGCAATTAAGAATCTGCTTATATCTGCTCGCAGGAGCATGTCGGAGACTCTGGCGCCCTCACTACTCTGAAAAGCATCGCGTGCTTCTGGAGTTGATTGAGGACATCGGTTCGCCCTTTGTGCCGCTTTATGCGGACATTGACGAGCCGGTTTTCCGTCACCGATCCCGTCATGCGTTTGCCGAGTTATTCCCATCTGCTCGCTTTATCCGCGAGGCCTGATCTGCTGCTTCGCCTGCTCGAGACGATCGTCGTCGCGGCCAGCGCGCTCACAGCCCAACGGATCTTCGGACATAGCGTAACCGCCGGTTATGACAGCGCGGTCGCCGCCTTCGCGATCATCTTCGCGTGGAGCGCGTTGTCCGGGTTCTACGTGAAGAGCCCGATGCGCCGCGTATCGCTGCCGCGCGCCGTGCTCCTTCCGGCGCTCGGCTGGGTGCTCTGCGAGGTCGGCGCGGTGTGCATCATCAAGTGGATGAATGGCGAATACCAGCCTTCGCGCGCATGGCTCGCCGGCCTTTTTCTGCCGACGGCCATCGGCGTGATGCTGTGCCGCGTCGTCGACCGGATCGCCGGTGCGCGCCGTGTGCGTCGCGTGTCGGTGGCGGTGGTCGGGCGCGGCGCGCGTTGCGCGGCCTTCGTGCGACGCATCGCCGCCATGCCCGATTCGGCGTGCCGCGTCGAGGCCCTCTTCGACATGGACGCCGATGCCGACGCGACAGTCGGCGGCGTCGCGCTCTTTCACGACATCGACACTTTCGCCGCCCGCGTGCGCGCACAGCGCGTCGACGAAGTGTGGCTCGCGCAGCCGCTCACGGACGAAGCAACGCTGCTGCGCTTTCTCGATGTCTTCCGCGACGACCTGCTGAACATTCGCTTCGTTCCGGAGATCGACCAGCTCACCCGTTTCCGGGGCGAAGCCGCCGGCCTCGACTCTACTTTTGCGATCAATCTCGTCGGCGTGCCGCTCACGGCACGTGCGCTCGCCAGCAAGGCGATATTCGACCGGATCTTCTCCTTTTGCACGGTCGTCGGGATGTCGCCCGTATTTGTTGCGATCGCGCTTGCCGTCAAGTTTTCGTCGCCCGGTCCCGTGCTGTTCACGCAGCGGCGCCAGGGCGCGAACGGCACGCCCTTCGACATCTACAAGTTCCGCACGATGCACACGCACGAGACCGACGACGGTCTCGTCGTGCAGGCCACGCGCGACGATCCACGCATCACGCGCGTCGGTGCGTTTCTGCGTCGCACGAGCCTCGACGAACTGCCGCAGTTCTTCAACGTGCTGCGCGGCGAGATGTCGGTCGTCGGTCCCCGTCCGCATGCGATAGAGCACGACGCGCTCTATCAGCACGTCGTCGACGGTTATATCCATCGCTACCGCATCAAGCCGGGCATCACCGGCTGGGCGCAGATCAACGGCTTGCGCGGCGAGACCGATTCCGTCCAGAAGATGCAGCGGCGCGTCGAACACGATCTCTACTACCTCAGCAACTGGTCGTTCGCACTCGACATGCGCATCGTGCTCGCGACCATCACGCGGGGCTTCGTTCATCGCAATGCGTATTGATTCGCAGGACTTATTCATGAAGGACTCCTTTCCACGCACCGCCGCGGCCATCGCGCTGGCGGCTATGTTGAGCGCGTGTCAGTTCGCGCCTGGCTTTCGCATGCCGGTCAGCGCCGACGCGACCGCCAGCGACGGCGATGCCGGCCCGCATATCGAGGCCACCGCCGCGACGCCCGCGATCCCCGTCACGGAACTCGATCTCGCGCTCGCCAGGCGTTACGCCGACCAACGCAAGGCAAACCGGGACGGGCAGGCGAAGCGGCTGTTCGGCGCGCCGGCTGTCTACACGGTCGGCGCGGGCGACGTGCTGCAAATGGTCGTCTGGGATCACCCGGAGTTCGCGGCGCCGCTCGGCGCCGGCAAGAGTCAGGGGTCCGCGAAAACGAGCGATCCGGCGGCCGGTTTCGTCGTCGATCAGAAGGGCAATCTGCGCTTTCCTTACGCAGGCACGCTGGCGGTCGCCGGATTGCGCACCGATGAGATTCAGCAAAAGCTCGCCGCCGCGCTATCGACTTATCTCGTCAAGCCGCAAGTCACCGTGCGGATGGCGTCGTATCGCGCGCGTCAGGTCTATGTCGACGGCCAGGTGCGCGATCCCGGCACGATTTCGCCGACGGACGTGCCGCTTAGTTTCTACGACGCGATCGCGCGCGCCGGCGGCTTCAACGACAACGCCGATCAGAGCGATGTCGTACTGGTGCGCGGCGGCGATTCGTATCGGATCGATGTGCCGCAATTGCTCGCGCAGGGGCTCAACCCGTCGAAGCTGTATCTGAAGGAAGGGGACCTGCTGCACGTCACATCACGCGACGACAACGGCGTGTACGTGATGGGCGAAGTGAGCAAGCCGGGATCGGCCGCGCCGCGCCGCGACGGCCGGCTCACGCTCGCAGATGCGCTCTCGCAGGTGGGCAGCATCAATTCGAACACGGCGGACACCGCGCAGATGTTCGTAATTCGGCCGGGCGGCGACGCTCCGCGCGTGTATCACCTCGATAGCCGCTCGCCTGTGTCGATGCTCGTGGCGAACGAGTTCGAGCTACAGCCGAAGGACGTCGTTTATGTCGACGGCAGCGGGCTCGTGCGCTTCAACCGCGTGATCAGTTTGTTGATGCCGCTGATCAGCACGGGGCTCACGGCGGGAGTGATCGCGAAGTGATCGGGGCGATTCGAGTGGTTTGCGAGCGCAATGTTGCTGGCCTTCGTTAGCGATCGCGGTTTCTGCGGTGCCTCATCTCCAAAAGACGTGCTAGCCAGCTGACTGTCGGCGCTCGTACCGCTGACGTTCTGCGCGCACCACGCCACGTAATCCATTGCGCACCCGGGGATAAACGAAAACGCGCCTGTCCCCGCTGCCTACAAATGAATAAAAGTCATGAAGTCGATTCGAAGAATCGTGCTGCTACACGCCTATAGCCGTCGCAATTCCGGCGATGGGCTCCTCGTTGATCTAACCGCTTCGCTGTTGCGTGAGGCTTTCGGCCCACGATTTCACCTGACGGTCGTCGCAGCCGAACCCGCATCGTTTCCAGAATACGATGACGTCATTCCTGCGCCAGTCATCGCCGCCAGTGGCATAGGACGCATCGTCGCGGCCGCACGCACGCTGTGCCGTCAGACGACGCCGGAACTCATGACCCTGCGCTAAAGGCTCTCGCGTGCCGACCTGGTCGTTGGCGTCGGTGGCGGATATCTAAGAGCACGCGATGGCCTCGAATTCGTGAAGCTGGAACTAGGTCATCTGGTGCAAGTCGATGCTGCGCGCGCCTCCGGAAAACCAACTTTCTACATGCCTCAAAGCATCGGCCCCATGATGTCCTGCACGCCCGCGCTGTCGAACTGTGCAGCAAGACGACTGGGTACCGCGCTTTCCGCCTTCACCTCGATTTGCGTGCGCGATGACCGTTCGCACCGCTTCCTCGAGGGTCATGCAAGACCCGCGCGAATTCCGGACATGGCTGTACTCGAATTTGCGCGCGCCCGCAATGAGGTGATGAAACGCGTTGCCTCACGTGGACATATTGTCCGGCATGTAGCGTTGGTGCTCCGCGAGGCGCCGAGTTGGAGCGCATCTCAACGCAAGCGCTACGCGACTTCGGTCGATCAACTCATCCACGGATTGCGCGATCGATGCCGTCTGAGCTTTGCCGTTCAGAGCAGAGGCCGAGGCAATGACGATGCAGCGTATTACCGACGAATCGGACTATCCGACGATCCGCCGAGTCTGCGCCATCTTCTTGATCACGATACGCCGGACGCCGTGGTGTCGGTCCGGCTGCATGGTGCGCTGGAGTCGCTGCTGCACGGTGTAACGGCATTTCATCTCTGCTATGAACGTAAGGGGTTTGGCGCCTACAGCGATCTCGGCATTCCAGGGTGGGTCGCGAACGCGGCGGACTTCGACGCATCGACAGTCGTGGAACAGCTCTTCGCGCCTCAGGCGCTGCCCTCGTTCTGGGAAGCGACGCAAGACGCGCTTGCGTATGTCGGCGCGCAGCGAGTTGCGCTGGTCGAATCATTGAGACGCGCGGCTGGCTTTCCCGCTACCCGGTCCATACCAGTAGTCGCAACGCCGGAAACTGAAGCCCTGCTGGAATGAGCGGATGAACCGCCCTGGAGAATCGGGTGCCCGACCCGCGCCCGGTAAGTTTGAGAGCGTGTCCGTGGTCAGCGTTTCCTGCATCGTCCCAAGTCGGACGTTCCGCTGAAGTAGTTGAACGCGCCGCTGAAGTCGTTGAGACTAATGGCTTCTTCGCCTGTCTTATCGGCGATCGTGCAGCCATTGCGGGAGAGTCTGAAACGAGGCTTTCCGGGATACGCCGGAACCGCTACTTCGCTATAGCCCGCCGGCAGTTCGTGTGCCGTGCTCGGGGCGCCTTGTATGATTTCCAGCGTTGCCGGGGCCTCGAGAAAGGTGGTCACATGCACGTTTGCTGTCAAGGGCGCACTTGAGCGTGGCGCGCTCGCAGCGCCGGTCTGCGTATCTCCGCGAACTGGATGCAGCCGATAGAAATAATAAAGCGCATCACAGGTAATCGTTGGCGCGTTTCCTCGTTTGAACCATTCGTTGAAGTATCGGCTGGCGTTCAGATAACTGTCATGATTGGGCAAAGCACCGAATCGCGGATCGTAGATCTGCGCACGCGTCGAAGCGCCGATGGGCGCAACATAGGTGGATTCGGCCCAGTCGTTCCATGTGACGATCTGAACCCAGTCGGCATTCGACTTGATCGCGCTCAGCCACTCGGTGGCCATTCCGCTGAAACCACCGGTCTCGAATACGCGATTATTTGTGCCGCTCGACAAGCCGCGATAGTACGGCGTTACTGGCGCCATGAACACTTTGCCCGCCGTTCGCAACGCGGCAGCGAGTCGTTCCGTCGAACGCGCTATCAAATCCGGCGCGCCTGCCGCACCGAAATAGAAATAGCCATCGGCGGCTTCGCTACGCGCCACGACTTCTTTTGCCCGAGCGATGTCGATCTCGGACTCGCCCGTGGATGGCGCAAAGTGCGGGACGAAGTATGCACCCAGTGACTTTGCCTGCATCATCAGCGCCTCGCGCCGTGCTTCGACACGGCCGCCCAGCGCATAGGCCGAAAGCACCGGCCGACCCGCGACGCTCAGCTGCGCCGGCAGACCACCCGTCATGTCGATGATGTCGCCCAATTCATTCTGCGCGTTTCCGTCAGCGGATACGAAGAGTTTGAAGTCCTTTTCATACTCGGCTGCTGCGCGATACATCTCGAGCACGCGTGCACGATACAGCGGTTCGCTACGATGCCATCCCCCACAATTGAGCGAGAAACCGTCGATACCGCAACGTTGCGCATCGCGGAATTCGGCGATGTAGTCATCGATGGTTGCATGCGGGCCGCCACGCGGCCATGCGACCATGTAATGCGCGAACACTTGCTTGCCCGCGCTCAAAGCGGACGCGTTCCCCGGAGTGCCGGTTGCTGCCTTGAGCATCCACGGGGACATCATGCCCGCCGCGCCAAACAAGAACGCTCTGCGCTTCATTTCGCGAAATTCTCCGTTCGAGCGTCGGCGTCCAGTATGGAACAAGGGCGGGATGCAATCAGAACCTTTCGCGCGTCGCGGCGGCTGAGGACGAAAGACAGCCCCATCACGGTGGTGCTGGCGACCAGAATTCCGAGCAGTGCGCCGAGCAGACCGAACAGGTAGGACATGATCCCGATTAGAACGAGCGACAGGCCGACTTCGATGGTCGACACCAGCACGAAGCTCGCGCGATTGACCGAGAACATCAGCAATGACAAAACGCGACACAGGAAGATCATCATCGCACCGGCAAACGTCACGAACATGATCCCGAACTGCAGCGCATAGGACCCGAGCCCGGCTATCGGGAATAGTCGGATCCGGCACGCAAGCAAGCTTGCCGCAACGGCGAGCATGACGAGGACCAGCGCGCCAGCCACGATATTGATTTGCCGCGGGCGATGAAACAGCATATCCATGCTTACCCTGGACCCACGATTCAACAGGAGCGCGACACCCTGTCCGCAATTGAAGGCCAGATTGTGCACGCTCTTCACGCCTCGATAGAGCGAACCGCCTGCTGGCCCCACGATCAACGTCACCAGCATCATGTCGAGATGCTTGGCCCCTGAGAAAATCGCGTTCGAGTACCAGCTTCCGAGGATCTCATTCCTGAACATGACGAAGAACGGTCTGAAATCGAAAGCTCTGACGTCGAATCGCACCTCGTCGCTGCCTCCGGACCGGAGCCGATCCGGACTTCTTTTCCGATCTGCCTGCAGATAGGTCAGTAGAAGCATTGATCGGTAGCCCGCTTCGACCAGTAGAAGGAGATCGGGCAGGTAGCGATCCAGTTCCCGATGCTTTGTCAAAAGCACGATGATCAACACCCGGGAAAGAGCGGATGTCAATGAGATAGCGCATATCGCACCGCTGCGTCCGCATGCTCGCAAAGCACCAAGCGAGAAATGGGACATCCCGTAGCATACGGGCGCCAACACCATCAGGATGACAAATTCAGGCTGCGCGATCAGCCCGTAGCGCCCGAGGAGAATTCCAGCCGGTGCAAATACGGCCGTCGAGCCAAGCGCGCTCAGACAGTCGAGGAAGATGAGTGTCGGCACGCTTGATCGAACTGCTTCCACCGTGAAAATGCGCGCCGAGCCAAAGTTGAACAAATCGATTGCGATGAAGAAGAAAGAAACAAGCGCATATGACTTGCCCAGCCAGACGGAGTCCATGTGCCGTAGAGCAAGCGCGACCGCCACGAAGTTGCCCAGCGCGGGCAATGTCGACGCAAGCATCGAATAGATGACATCCCGCTTCACCTCAGCCATGAGCCTTCAGTGCCTCGCAATAGTGCCGATAGCGCTTTTGAAGCTCGGAGAAGCGAAAGCGTCGCGCAGTCTTCCGGTTTCGCCTCTTCTGATCTGCACGAAATTGAGCATTCAAGGCGAAATACGAAATTCTCTCGCCAAGCGCGGCGCTATCCGCTGGTGGCACAAGACTGACGGGTTCCAGTACCTCCGCGACGCCGCCAACTCGGGACGCCACGACTGCCGCGCCCAGCGACATCGCTTCCAGAAGCGCGCGCGGCATACCTTCCTGCAGCGAAGGAAGCGCGAAAAGCGAATGCGCTTTCACGGTCCGCAGGACACTCTCGCCGTCCAATGCACCCGTGAAGCGTACGCAATCGCCGAGTCCGAGTCGCGCCGAGAGCTTCTCCAGATCAGGACGCAACACGCCATCACCGACGAGCGTGAGGCAAATGTTCATCCCCCGGCCGCGTAACGCGGCCACCGCGTACAAGAGATGCGAGTGACCTTTGCTTTCGTTATGCATCATGGCGACATTCACGATGCTGAAAACATGGTCGGATGGTTCGTCGCTCGATGAAGCGTGACTATGGTCTCCGATCAAAATCCTGTCTGGCAGATAGACATCGCTGAATCCGAACGAATGTGACGGCTCGCGCGGCGGATAGCTCGCCTGTAACGCTTCCGTGGTCACATAGCGGGCCGTACGACCATGCTTGGCCGCAGAGCGCGTGGCCCAGCAGTCCACTGCACGTGCCATCTTGCGCAACGGATGACGCGATGCCGATTCACTGAAGTAGTCGGCAGGGTCGGCCACGACTTCCGTCGAGAAGGCTTTGCCCGTCAGACGACACATCAACATGGCGATCAGCGATAAATTGCCAGGGAATCGCAGAAGCAACACATCAGACTTCCGAACAACCCGCCAGATACGCCACAAGAGTCGCGGCAAGTGCATTGCGAGCGACTTCACACCCCGATGACCGCCGAGATCGATGAACTCGGTACGCTCCCCTGTAACGAGGTCGCCATGCGCGTTCTGCACCGGAAAGCTGCGGGCCGCGATTCGCACATGCGCAAAGTCCTGAATGAATCGCGCTGCGAACTTGCGATGCGCCATGTGCGGACTCACTACCCGTTGGTCAAGCCTCAGGAAGTTGCCGTCCATCAAGAGGGTAATCGAGCGTTTCGGGTTCATGTTGGATTAACGCCGTCCATGTTGAAAAATCTGCTGCAAGTTTGCGCGGACTCGGTTCGAGCGGCGAAGGAATTCATCGCGGGCACAGATTGAAGCGGTCTCGTGTGAATTTCGTCCATGCACGCGCCGGATAGCGCGTCACGCATCTTCGTAGCAGTTCATCAAAGACGTGAGAAACGTCTCGGCGTTGAAGGCGTTCTTGAAAACATGGCGCGAATTTGTGCCCATACGACGGCAATCTTCGACCGTCAGGGCATTGAGTTGCTCCGCGAGGCAAGGACCCGTTAGCTGCCGCAGGATGAACCCGTTGTAGCCATGTATGACTTGTTCAGGAAGCGAACTCTCGCCTGCGACCACGAGCATCTTTCCTGCACGCATCGCTTCGATCGGCACGAGCGCCAATCCTTCCCACCGCGATGGAACCACGATCACATCCATGTGCTGCATGGCATCCCTGACGCTACCGGGACTGATCCAGCCGTGATGAGTGACTCGCTGCATCTCGTTGGGAATCGACAGTCCGCCGCGTACCGCAGTGCCGAATACATGCACATGCAACCGGTCTTCTAGTAACGGCAGGGCGTCGAGCAAAATGTCGAAGCCCTTCTGATAGTCGAGGCGTCCGAAATAGCCGACCTGAAGCGGTTGCCGCGTGTGCGCGGAAGCCTCGATGCCCACGGGAGTCCCGATAGCCGCGTCGTCGAAGGGGATGCCTGTATAGATCAATTTGATCTTTTCTGCCGCAATGCCGTACTGGCGGGCAGCGCGGACCTCCTCGAACGACATACAGAGAATGCGTGAGCAGCGTCGCGCAAGTCGGCGCTCGAACATCGCGAAGACATACGCGCTCAAGCGCGATACGTCCCGCTTCATGAACGACCACGCATGCGGCGTATATAAGACCTTCGCGTCGTCGAAACGGCCCAACCTGATGTAGACGCCCGCATACGTACTGTGGCAATGGATCACATTCGCCTTTTGCGACCGATAAGCGTGTGCAGCGTCTGCGCAATTGATGCGAACATGAGCGGATTGCGGCTCGATCGATATTCGACGATCGCGATATTCCGCGTGTCGAACGTCTTCGGAGCGACCAGGCGCGGATCGCAAACCAGCACGATTTCATGTCCCATGCGACGCTGCTCGTGCATCAACATCGTCACATAGCTGGCGATGCCTCCGATCCAGGTCTCAACCACATGAACTATTTTCATGGTGCATCTCGTTGCGTCCACGGCGCCCGATCGCGCCTTCCCTCTTTCAGCAGCAGTGTCAGGGGCAAAGCGAAAAGGACGATCCACCGCACGATGTAGTATGCGATGACGTTCGAGTCGAAAAGAACAAACAGAAACGGCAAGGGATAGCACACGATCCGTACTGGCAGCCACCGCCAGCCGGCGCCCTCGCCCAGCTGCTGGATACGGGCGATCAGCCAGCCAAGAATGACGAACGACAAGATGTAGCCGGAAATGCCGAAGTTGACGAGAAATTCGCCTGGCATCCCGAAGAGTAGTGTCGTGCTATCGGACTGGTTCGTTTCCGTTTTGCGGACGATGCTGCTTTTCTCTTTTGCGAATGTTTCCGGCTTGGATTCCCAAATGGCCTTAGGCACGATCGCCGCGACCGCGCCGGCGAAACTGCGCCCCATGGCGAGCGTGTAGCCTGGGTGTTGTTCCGTGTCGAGCGCGAGTACCTGTACGTCGAAGCGCGACAGGTCACGAAACAGGAAAAAGCTGCCGGGCCCCATCGAGAGCTGAAGCATTCGTTGTTCAGCGAACTTTCTCGACACGTCATTCAGGTCCGAAAAGTCGATGCCGAACTTGAGGGGAATCATGGCGAGTCCGCCTACGGCGACGCCGATCCCGACAAGTCTTGCCACGCGCTGGCTGATGCGCCGCACGAATGCGTGATAGATGAGGCAGGCAAACAAAATCACGAACACCATGCCTTGTCGGTTTCCGAAAACGCCGGAAGACAACCAGCCCAACACGACGAGCTGAACCAACGCCAAAGTGCGCATGAGACGTCCGCGCCACGGTCTCAACATCACGCATACGAATATCCAGAGCGGAGACGTATTGGCGAGTGCTTGGATGACGCCTAGCCCCTCCAGCGGATCGTTCTGCGTGACGGACGTCTCCAGGCGATCCGCATACAGTTGCGCGATGCGGCCGTATCCACCGAGTTTCAAATAGATGAGCGCAAGAGCGCCGAACGCAAATAGCGCGAACACATAGGCTTGACGGTTCATCGTGACATTGCGCTCCGGGCGCAAGCCAGCCGCAACGCGCGGGCGTCTGCTTCGCATCACGATCAGCGTCACATTCATCGCCCACAGGCCAATGATGTTCAGGACGAACCAAAGGACCGTCGCATCATTCTGCTCGGGCAGAAGCGTGAGATAGATTTCGTCGCGCGCGATCAACTGACAGATCGGAAGCACGCAGAAGTACATGAGCGCGAACAGCCGCCAGAGCTTCAGCATGTCGCTGTCCGCTTTGATGCAGAGAACGCTTGCCGCACTCGCCAGCACGAGACAGACGGTCAGCACATTTGCCCGCCCCAGATACACCGCGGTGAATAGACCGGTTGTCGCGACGCCGCCCGCCGGTAGCCAGACCAGCGCGCGAAGGAGACTTTCACTCGGCGCGCGCAGCCGAGCCGATTTCCTCGAACTCATCTCACCGGCAGCTCGTCGGCCTGGTATTGATATGCGGCATATCGGTACGCACCGTACTTCGACCGATAGCCAAGGCCCCGCGGTTCGACGCCGTTGAGAATGACGCCTTTGACGGTGGTATTGGCACGCTGCAATCGCCGTGCGCCCTCGTTCAATTCACCGATAGTGGTCTGCTCGAATCGCGCGATCATGAAGACGGATCCAGCATGGGTCGCGATGATCCCCGGATCCGATACGGCAAGCACCGGCGGCGTATCGATGATCACGAGATCGTAACCTTCCCCGAGCACGTCCAGAAGACGCCCCATGCTGTCGCTCGACAGAAGTTCGGACGCTTCGGGAGCAATGCTGCCGGTCGTGATCAAATCAAGACCAGGAAAGACGTCGCGCTGTATGACATTCTCAGGAGACGCGTGCGCAAGCAATAGTTCCGACAAGCCTTTTCCCCGTATGCTCCCGAAATACTGGTGAAGATGTTCGCGCCTCATGTCCGCGTCGATCAATAGGACGCGCTTGCCGGGGCAGCACAGCACGGAAGCAAGATTGGCGGCGACGAACGACTTTCCGACGCCGGGCGTCGGACCGGTGAGCAGCAAGCGGTTGTTGGGAGCGTCGAACATTACGAAGCTCAATGCCGTGCGCAAACTGCGCATGCTTTCGATCGCTGGTTCCTGCGAATTCGATTTCGCGAGCAGAGTTCGGCTTTGTTGGCCCGACTTGACGCGCGTGCTCATAGAATCCTCTGTCGCAGACAAAGGAATCGTCCCGTACACGCTAAGGTCCGTGTATCGTTCGATCTCGTGCGTATCGGTTATGCCGCCGTAGAACCATTCCCGCGTGAAAGCCGCGCCGATGCCGAGCATCAGTCCAAATATCGCCGCCAGCCCCATTACAAGTGGCACCCGAGGCCAGATGGCTTCTTCCGGAATACGCGCTTCGTCCACTTGACGCACATCTCCGACTTTGCCGGCCGCAACAAGCTTCAGTTGCTGGATGTTGTTAAGCGTAGCGACATAGATGCTCTGATCCACTCCTACATCGCGCATGAGCGATACCGTCTGCTGCTCGACGTCCGGCAAGCGCTTGAGGCGAACGTCGACGTCGCCAATATTTCTCTTTATCTCGCCGATCTCACGTTCAAGAGCCATGACCGCGGGATGGTTAGGCGTGTAGCGACCGGCGAGATCGGCTTGCTGCTGCTGAAGCTCCAGGAGACGACTTTGCGTCGAGACGCTTTGCTGCAGGTAGGTCTGCGCTTCGAGACTCACGTCGAACGTACCGTGCTGATTACGCACGGCGTTGTAGCGCGTCTCTGCACTCTCCAGACGCTGTTTGAGCTCAGGCAGCAGACCCTCCAGGAATTGCGAGGATTTTTCCGCTTCCGCCGCGGTGCGCTTCACGTTCTGTGCGACGTACGCCTGACTGATCCGATTGAGGATGGCCGCAATCTGCTGCGGGTCGCTTCCTCGCAGAGAGGCGGTGATGATGTTGCTTTGCTTTCCCTTCTGCTGAACATTGAGTTTCTGCCGCAACTCCGTGAGCGTCTTGAGCCTGGATTCGCGGACGAGATTGAATCTCGCGCCAGGCTTGCCGTGCATTTGCGCCACCAGAAGATGAATTCGGCCGACGCTTTGCTCGACGTCCAACGTCTTGCCGACCTCGCCTTCGATCGGGTTGTCGAGGTCTGTTTGTGTCAATCGAAAGTGATGGTTATCCAGCAGCGTGAGCGTAAAGCGCTCGCCTTCCAATTCCTTCGGTACATCGAACTCCCGGCACGTTCACCGACTCCGTGCCCCAACAAAATCCTCCCCATCCGAGCAGGCCTGGAGTAGATAGGGACTTGGCACGTTCGCTAAGGCGCCGGCCGAGCATAGGAAAATACCGCGGTTTTGCGTCGATATAGAGACGCAGGCCATTCACCGCCTGATCGACGACCATGCGTGATTGCAGAATGTCCAACTCGCTTTCCGCCTGTGTTTTCACGTTGAACAGCGAGGACATGTCGCCGAGCAGCGTATTTGCGGCCCCCCCAGCCCCCTGCTCCACCTGAATGAGGACGTCGGCCTCGTACAGCGGTTTCGCGAGAAACGAATAGGCCGCCCCGACCAATATGACCAGCGCGAAGATACTCGCAACCAGCCAACGTTTTGCAATCACGGTATCGAGATACCGGATCAGGTCGCCGCCCTCTTCAGAGCGTTCGTCGACCACCAAGTCCATGCGATCTTTCACTGTTACTCACTCAAGCCATTGCTTTGATACGCGGAACCCACGCGTCGACGCCCTGACGGATCGACTCAAAGGCGATGTGAAATGCCGCGATGGATTTTCCGTATGGATCGGCCACATCGAACTGACCGATCTCGCCCAGTCGAAACACCTTTCCCGATGCACCGGGATAACGACGCATGATCTCGTGCCTGTGGGTCGTTTCCATCGAAAGAATCAGATCCGCGTCACTGACGAGCCCCTTGCTGATCTGTCGAGCGCGGTGTGCGGAAATGTCGATACCCATGTCGGACATGACGCGAGTGGCATGCCGATCAGGAGGGGCGCCAACGATGGCGTCGAGACCGGCTGACGTGACGGTGACGCGGCCGGCTTTTTCGCCGATGAGGTATTGCGCCATCGGGCTGCGGCAGATATTCCCGACACAAACAACAAGGATCGTTCTGATCATTTAGCTACGGTCGCTTTCGAGACGCCGAATATGTGGCGCAGCGATACAACTCAAATACAAAAAAACTCGCCCTGAGGCGAATAGGGCATAGGGTGAGCGATGACCCAACGTCGTGTGTCACGTCGAGGAAAGGCGAGCGTCTGACGCGATGCGCGATAGGAACGCATCACACCTCGTTTTGAAGACCGGGATTCACGGGAGAATTGACGCGCTCGAGCCTGTCAGAATTTTAGTGTGCCGAGGTCATGAGACGATAACGGGAATAACGTCCTATGACCGAAGCCACCGTGATGAAGAAGAGCAAGAACCCGAAGGCACCGAAGCTGTTTTCCGATGAGCTGATCGACCAATTGCTTGCGCAAGTCGAGAACAAGGATGCCGAGTCGGTCCTGGGCGAATCGGGGCTGGCGGGCCAACTCAAGAAACAACTGGCCGAGCGTATGCTCGCAGCCGAGTTGAGCCACCATCTGGCAACCGAGACAGAGCAAGGCCAACCCGGCAATCACCGCAATGGCACCAGCCCCAAGACGGTGCTGACGCCCAACGGCGAACTGAAGCTGGATATTCCGCGCGATCGGCAGGCGACGTTTGAGCCGCAATTGGTCGGCAAGTATCAACGCCGGCTGCCCGGCTTCGACGATCACGTCATCAGCATGTATGCACGCGGCATGAGCGTGCGCGAGATTCAGGGCCATCTGCTGGAGCTGTATGGTCTGCAGGTCTCGCCCGATTTGATTTCGACGGTCACCGACGAGGTGCTGGCCGATGTCGAGCAATGGCAGCAACGCCCGCTCGAGGCCATGTATCCGATCGTGTACTTCGACGCGCTGCGGCTGAAGATTCGCGATGAAGGCACGGTCAAGAACAAGGCGGTGTATCTGGCGCTGGGCATCCGCGCCGATGGTCGCAAGGAAGTGCTGGGTTTGTGGATCGAGCAGACCGAGGGTGCCAAGTTCTGGCTGAAGGTCTTCAACGACCTGAAGAATCGCGGCTTGCACGACATCCTGATCGCGGTGGTCGACGGCTTGCGCGGCTTTCCCGAAGCGATCGAGGCGGTTTATCCTGCCGCCCAGATCCAGACCTGCATCGTGCATCTGATCCGCAATTCGCTGAGTCTGGCGAGCTGGAAAGATCGCAAACCGCTGGCCAGCGCCATCAAGCCGATCTACCAGGCCGCCACAGCCGAGGCGGCGGCAGTGGCGCTCGACGCCTTTGCGCAAAGCGAGTGGGGCCGCAAATTTCCGACCGTCGCGGCCATGTGGCGGCGCCAATGGGAGCAGGTGATTCCTTTTTTCGCCTATCCGCCCGAGGTGCGTCGCATCGTCTATACGACCAACGCCATTGAGAGCATGCACATGCAATTGCGCAAGATCGTCAAGAACCGCGGCCACTTCCCCACCGACGAAGCGGCCAGCAAACTGCTGTATCTGGCCTTGCGCAACATCGAGAAGGACTGGAAGATGCCACCTATCACCTGGCGGCAAGCCGTCAATCAGTTCGCCATTGTGTTCGGCGAGCGCTTCACCTGCGCCATCAGCTGAGATTTCTTAACCGACCTCAGCACACAGAATTTCTGACACGTCCACGCGCTCCGAATACTAATCGTGTTTCTCTGATACATGCCGATTAACATCAAATATGCCAATTGCCCGCTCGGTGTGCCGGGCTTATTTGATTTCAAGCGCGATCGGATGGAAGCGTTACCGCGAACACGTGCCGAAGTCTTTCGTACTCGATCTTCGTGGGTAGCTCACCCCGGCACGACCACAAACCCCCGCTTCCTCAACAGTTCGAGCACGCCCCTCGGCCCGCCAAGATGCAACGCGCCGATGGCAACAAAAACGGGCTTATCCGGCGCGGCCAACCCAACCATCCTCGCGACAAACCTCCGATTCCGCTCATACACGACGCGATTATCAACCTGCGCCGCCAGCGCCGGATTCCTCGCGAGCTTGTTGCTCTTCGCATCATCCCAGGCCTTCAAAGCGTCCGCATCGCCGATACGCCATAACCGATGCAAGTCCTTCACATCCACAACGTTCTCCGCAGGCGTCTGCACCAGATCCTGCGCGAGCATCTCGCGCTGCTGCGCCGACGTGAGTCGCGTGAATGTAGAGATCTGCTCGTTCAACGTCTCCAGCCCGACGATCTTCCCGCGCGCCCGCAGATACACATTCTGCAATTGCGCCTCCGTGCCGTACTCGCTCTGAAACCCCGCCTTCAACGTGTCGTACGTTTCGATCAGCATCGACGCGAGCCACGGACGCGTATGCCGCAACTCCTTCAACGCCTCCGGATTGCCGCGCATGCGCGTCTCGACCTTCTTCCACATCGAGTCCGGCAGATAGTCGATCAGACACTCGCTGCGGCACATGCCATAGCGGTTCACATCGTCTTGTGAGAGCAGCAGTTCATCGGGGGAGATTTCGAGCGCCAGCGTGGGCGATGCATCGAGCGCCGCGAGTATCGATTTGCGAAACGGCTGCTCCGGCGGATAGTCGCTCGCGAAACCCACATGGAGCGTGCCGAGCACGTAGATGGTCGTCGTGCCCTTCGTCGCGACATAGAAGGGCATCCGCGGCGGCTGCGCGCGCACCGGACCGCTCGCGGTCGTGCCGTCCGAGCGATCGGCGCGCGGCGGCGAAGCAGGATTGGCCGGCGCGGCGGCGGACCCGGCATCGCCCGCGGCCTGCGGCGTGCGCGATCCGACCACGGCGAAGCCCGCCGACGGGACCAAAACACCCGCCGTAAACAGCACGAACGACAGCACGATGGCTGTCGTTTTGGCGAACGCCGCGCATGAGAAGCGCGGCTTGTCGTATGAATCCGGCACGGCTCACATCTTAAAACATTCGCGTGACGCACCGAACACCTGCCCGGCGAGATTCAGACTTCGACTTCGCCCACCTCCTCGGCGCGATGGCACGACACCTCACGTCCGTCGACCGTGCGCAGCTTAGGCTCTTCCGCGCGGCATCGCTCGATTGCATACGGGCAGCGCTGATGGAACGTGCAGCCCGACGGCGGATTGAGCGGCGACGGCATCTCGCCCTGCAGCTTGATCTTGATGCGGCGGTCTTCCTCGAAGATCGCGGGCGTCGCGGACATCAGCGCGCGGGTGTACGGATGGCGCGGATTCGCGAAGATCGTCTTCTTGTCGCCCACTTCGGCGACGCCGCCGAAGTACATCACCATCACGTCGTCGGCGATATGCTCCACCACCGACAAGTTGTGCGAAATGAACACGTAGCTCGTGCCGAACTGCGCCTGCAAATCCATGAACAGATTCAGGATCTGCGCCTGAATCGACACATCGAGCGCGGACACGGGTTCATCCGCGACGAGGATCTGCGGATCGAGAATCATCGCCCGCGCGATGGCCACGCGCTGACGCTGCCCGCCCGAAAACATGTGCGGATAACGCGTCGCATGTTCGGGCCGCAGGCCGACGGTGCGCATCATCTTCGCGATGAGCTCGGCGCGTTCCGTCGACGAAAGCGACGTGTTGATCGCGAGCGGCTCGCCGAGCGTCTGCTCGACGGTCTTGCGCGGATTCAGCGACGCGAACGGATTCTGAAACACCATCTGCACGCGCTGCCGCAACTCGGCGATCTTCGCCTTGCTCGCGCCCGCGACATCGTCGCCGTCGATCAGCAAGCGGCCCGACGTGGGCGGCTCGATCATCGTCAACTGGCGCGCGAGCGTGGACTTGCCGCAGCCGGATTCGCCGACGACCGCGAGCGTGCGGCCGCGCCGCAACTCGAACGACACGCCGTTGAGCGCTTTCACCGTGCCGTGCTGGAACGCGCTGCGCTTCACGTCGTAGTACTTCGTGAGCTGGTCGGCGGCGAGCACGATGTCCTGATTGATTTCCTTCGGTACGGCGTTCATCGCGCGCCTCCTTCCACCACCACATCGATGTTCAACGGCCTGATGCAACGCGCGCGCACGGCCGGGTCGTGCTTGTCGAGCTGAAACAGATTCGGCCGGCCCTTCCAGCAATCGTCGACGACGTACTTGCAGCGCGGCGCGAAGAGACATCCGCTCGGCCGGTCGTCCTTGCCCGGCACCATGCCCGGCAGCGCGGCGAGACGCTCCGCGCCACGGCTATGCTCGGGAATCGCGGCGAGCAGCGCTTCCGTGTACGGATGATGCGGCTCGCTGAAGATCGTCGGCACGTGATTCGTTTCGATGACTTCGCCCGCGTACATCACCGCGACGCGCTGCGCCACCTCCGACACGACCGCCAGATCGTGCGAGATCAGCACCAGCGCCATGCCGCGTTCCTTCTGCAGCGTCACGAGCAGTTCCATGATCTGCGCCTGGATCGTCACGTCGAGCGCGGTAGTCGGCTCGTCGGCGATCAAGAGCTTCGGATTGCACGCGACGGCCATCGCGATCATCACGCGCTGGTTCATGCCGCCCGACATCTGATGCGGAAACGCGTTGATGCGGCTTTTCGCATCCGGAATGCCGACCTGATCGAGCAGTTCGAGCGCGCGCTTGTTGAGCGCATCGCCGCGCAAGCCTTCGTGCAGCTTCAGCACTTCCTTGATCTGATAGCCGACGGTATAGCTCGGGTTCAGGCTCGTGAGCGCGTCCTGAAACACCATCGCGATGTCCTTGCCGATGATCCTGCGACGCGCGCGCGCCGACGCCTTCAGCAAGTCCTTTCCATCGAACGTGACCTGATCGGCGGTGACCTTGCCGGGCGCGTCGATGAGGCCCATCAGCGCCATCATCGTGACGCTCTTGCCGGAGCCCGATTCGCCCACGACGCCGACCACTTCGCCCGGCTTCACGGAGAGGTCGATGCGATCGACCGCCTGCGTGCCGCCGAACGTCACCTGCAAATTGCGGATAGTCAGAAGATCGTTCATGTCAGCCCATCCGTTTGAGTTTCGGATCGAGCGCGTCACGCAGACCGTCGCCGAGCAGGTTGATGACGAGCACCGAGACCAGAATCGACAGGCCCGGCATCGTCACGATCCACCATGCGCTCTCGATGTAATCGCGCGCCGATGCCAGCATCGCGCCCCACTCCGCCGCCGGCGGTTGCACGCCGAGGCCGAGGAAGCCGAGCGCGGCGGCATCGAGAATCGCGGACGAGAAGCCAAGCGTCGCCTGCACGATCAGCGGCGCGGCGCAGTTCGGCAGCACTTGCGAGAACATCAGCCGCGCGGTGCCCGCGCCCGCGACGCGCGATGCCGTCACGTATTCCTTCTGCAATTCACCGAGCGCCGATGCGCGCGTCAGACGCACATAGCCCGGCAGCGCGACGATCGCGATCGCGAGCATCGTGTTGACGAGCCCCGGCCCGATGATCGCGACGACGGCGACCGCGAGCAGCAGCGACGGCAACGCGAGCAGCACGTCCATCACGCGCATGATCGGCGTATCGAGCCAGTTGAAGAACGCGGCCATGAGACCGAGCACGACGCCCGGAATCAGCGCGAGCACCACCGACACGAAGCCGATCCAGAACGACAGCCGCGCGCCGTACATCAGACGCGAGAGAATGTCGCGGCCGGCTTCGTCGGTGCCGAGCGGGAACATGCGGTTGCCGCCTTTGAGCCACGCGGGCGGAATCTTCACGTAGTCGCGGTATTGCTCGATCGGGCTGTGCGGCGCGATCAGTGGCGCGGTAAGCGCGATGAGGATCAACACGAGCACGATCAGGCCCGCGACCACCGCGCCGCGATTGCGCGAGAAGTTCGCCCAGAACTCGCGCGCGGCGACCATGCGGCCGGAGGGCGGTGTCAGCGCCTGGGGCGGGAGATTGTTTTGAATGTCAGCCATAACTTGTTTGACCTCAGCGAGTATGGCGAATGCGCGGATTCAACACGCCGTAGAGCAGATCGACGACCAGATTCACGACGATCACGAGTGTCGCGATCATCAGAATGCCGCCTTGCACGACCGGATAGTCGCGACGCGAAATGGCGTCGATGAGCCACTTGCCGACGCCCGGCCACGAGAACAGCGTCTCGGTCAGCACCGCGCCCGCGAGCAGCGTGCCGACCTGCAGGCCGATCACCGTCACCACGGGAATCAGCGCATTGCGCAACGCATGTACTACAACCACGCGCAGCGGCGACAAACCCTTTGCGCGCGCCGTGCGGATGTAGTCCTCGCGCAGCACTTCGAGCATCGACGAACGCGTCATGCGCGCGATGACCGCGAGCGGAATCGTGCCGAGCACGATGGTCGGCAGAATCAGATGCGACACCGCCGACGTGAACGCGCCTTCATCGGTGGAGAAGAGCGCATCGATCAGCATGAAGCCCGTGACGTGCGGAATGTCGTATTCCACCGCGATGCGGCCCGACACCGGCGTCCATCCGAGCTTCGCCGAGAAGAACATGATGAGGATCAAGCCCCACCAGAAAATCGGCATCGAATAGCCGGTGAGCGCGGTGCCCATCACGCCGTGATCGACGACGGTGCCGCGCCTGAGCGCAGCCGCGACGCCCGCCGGCAGCCCGACGACGAGCGCGAAGATCATCGCGCAGATGGAGAGCTCGACCGTCGCGGGAAAGCGCGCGAGGAACTCGCCCATCACGCTCGTATTCGTGATGATCGAGGTGCCGAGATCGCCTTTCAGCGCATGCCCGACGTAAGTGAGGTATTGAACCGGAAGCGGCTGATCGAGGCCGAGGCGCTTCATGGCTTCGGCGTGCATCGCCGGGTCCACGCCGCGCTCGCCCATCATCACTTCGATGGGGTCGCCAGGGATCAGGTGGATGAGCGCGAACGCTAGAATCGTAATGCCGATGAACGTCGGTATCACCATTCCTATGCGTCGCAAAACGAATCGGAACATGATCGCCCTTTTCGGTATTGGAGGGACTAAAAACGTGTACGGCGGCTTGGATCGTACTTCGACCCGCGCCGCCGGACCTTTTCGATTAGTTATGGTTTAGTGCAAAAAGCGTTCCGCAGCAAAACCTTATTGCATCCCGACGCCATCGAAACGCACGTAGCCAAGCGGCTCGATCTTCATGTTCGTCACCTTCTTGCTGACAGGCTGATACACGGTCGAGTGCGCGATCGGCGAGAACGGCAGTTGCTGCGCGAAGATCTGCTGCGCATCGGTGTAGGCCTTGGTGCGCGCGGCGACATCAGTGGTCGAGCGGCCCTTCACGACGAGATCGTCGAATGGCTTGTAGCACCACTTCGAGAAGTTGCTGCCCTTCACCGCGTCGCAGCCGAGCAGCGTGCCGAGCCAGTTGTCGGGGTCGCCGTTGTCGCCCGTCCAGCCGATCAGGAGCGCATCATGTTCGCCCGCGTGCGCGCGCTTCAGATACTCGCCCCACTCGTACGACACGATGTTCGCCTTCACGCCGATCTTCGCCCAGTCGGCCTGGATCATTTCCGCCATCAGGCGCGCGTTCGGGTTGTACGCGCGTTGCACGGGCATCGCCCACAGCGTGATTTCGAACCCGTTCGGGAAGCCCGCTTTCGCGAGCAGTTCCTTCGCCTTCGCGGTGTCGTACGTCTGACCCTTGAGGTTCTTGTCGTAGGACCACTGCGTCGGCGGCATCGGTGCGGTGGCCGGCTGGCCCGCGCCCTGATACACGGAATCGATGATCGCCTTCTTGTTGATCGCCATGTCGAGCGCGCGGCGCACGTCGGCGTTGCCGAGGTCCTTCTTCGTCACGTTGTACGCGACATAGCCTTCGTTGAAGCCTGCCTGCGACGGCGTATCGACAGTCGACACCGACTTCAGCGTCGAGATATCGCCCGGACGCGGGTAGCTCATCACCTGGCATTCGTTGTTCTTCAGCTTCTGCACGCGCACGGCGGCATCCGGCGTGATCGAGAAGATCAGCTTCGAAATCTGCACGGCGTTCGGTTTCCAGTAATCAGGATTGCCGTCGAAGCGGATGGTCGCGTCCTTCGTGTAGCTGCGGAAAATGAACGGGCCCGTGCCGACCGGCTGCTGATTGATGTCGGCGGCCTTGCCGTCCTTCATCAGCTTGTCCGTGTACTCGGCGGACAGGATCGACGCGTATTCCATCGCCATGTTCTGGATGAACGGCGCGCTCACTTCCTTCAGCGTGAACTTCACGGTGTACGGGTCCACTTTCTCGATCTTCGAGATCAGCTTGTCCATACCGAGGTCCGTGAAGTACGGAAACTGCACGTTGTACGCCTTACGGAACGGATTGTTCGGATCGAGCATGCGGTTGAACGTGAAGATCACGTCGTCCGCGTTGAATTCGCGCGTCGGCTTGAAGTACGACGTCGTCTGGAACTTCACGCCGTGGCGCAGATGGAACGTGTAGGTGAGTCCGTCGGACGACACGTCCCACTTTTCCGCGAGACCCGGTTCGACCTTCGTGCCGCCGCGCTCGAACTCGACGAGACGGTTGTACACGGTGAACGTGTTCGCGGTGAAATCGGTGCCGGTCGTGTACTGGGCCGGATCGAAGCCGGCCGGGCTGCCTTCGGAGCAGTACACGAGCGTCTTGTTCGGGATGGCGGCATTCGCCGCGGTCGCTGCGAAGAGCGTCGCCGTGACCACGGCGCCCGCGAGCGCCGAGCCGCGGACGGCTCGCAACAGGCTGTTTTTGTTCATGTTTCCTCCAAGTCAATGCCGGCTTCTGGCCGGCGTAGCGCGAGTTTACTTGATCGCACCGCCCGTTTTTCGGCGCGTGTGCGCGAAGTCGGGCGCTACCCTAGCACGAACAAAAGTGACATGCGCGCTTGGTTTTCCCCACTAGAACTTGTCGTCGATGACGCTTCGATAAGGGTAGGTTATCTGCCATGCGTGGAGGTGATAGACGCAGGGCGAAATATTGCGCGCGACGGCACTTATCGGCGCAAAAAGGCGAACAACGAAGGAGGAGAGAAAAGAACCGCGCGGCGAGCGCCGCGCGGGTGAAACATTGATGCAGCTCAGACGTTCTTGAAGCCGAGACGTTCGCAAACCGTCTTCGACGCCCACGCGCCGTTGAGCGTGTAGAAATGCAGCCCGGGCGCGCCGCCGTCGATGAGGCGGCGGCACAGACCCGTCACCACGTCGACGCCGAATGCGCGAATCGACTCGCGATCGTCGCCGAAGCTTTCGAGCCGGCGCGCGATCCACTTCGGCACTTCCGCGCCGCACATGTCGGAGAAGCGCATCAGTTGCGTGAAGTTCGTGATCGGCATGATGCCCGGCACGATCGGCACGTCGACGCCGAGCTTGCGCGCTTCCTCGACAAACTTGAAGTACGAATCGGCATTGAAGAAGTACTGCGTGATCGCGGAATTCGCGCCCGCCTTCACCTTGCGCGCGAAGTTTTCCAGATCCGCGCGCGGCGACTTCGATTGCGGATGGAACTCCGGATACGCGGCCACTTCGATGTTGAACCAGTCGCCGTGCTCCTGGCGAATGAACGCCACGAGCTCGGACGCATAGCGCAACTCGCCGACCGCGCCCATGCCCGAAGGCAGATCGCCACGCAACGCGACGATATGGCGAATGCCGTGCTCACGGTACTGCGCGAGAATCGCGCGCAGATTCTCGCGCGACGAACCGATGCACGAAAGATGCGGCGCGGCTTCGAAGCCTTCCGCGGCCATTTCGAGCACGGCGTCGAGCGTGCCTTGCTGCGTGGAGCCGCCCGCGCCGAACGTCACGGAGACGAACTTGGGCGAAAGCGTCTTCAGCTCGGCGCGGGTAGCGCGCAGCTTGTCCACGCCTTCCTGCGTCTTCGGCGGGAAAAACTCGAATGAGAGTTCGATCGGTTTCATGATGTTTTCTGACGAACGGCAGCGTTCGCGCTCCAGCGTCACCCGAAATTACGATTCCCGAACACCAGCGCCGACAGCAGCCACGACACGATGCTGTACAGAATCGAGCCGAAGAACGCGGACCAGAAGCCCGATACTTCGAAGCCCTTCAACAGCGACGAGCACAGCCAGAAACACAGCGCATTCACGACGAGTATGAAGAGCCCGAGCGTGACGATCGTCACCGGCAGCGTGAGGATGATGAGGACGGGTCTGATGACCGCGTTGATGAGCCCCAGCACGATTGCGATGATGAGCGCCGTGCCGAAACTGCGAATGTGGATCGACGGCACCAGATACGTGATGATCAACAGCGCGAGCGCGTTGATCAGCCATGTCAGGAGCAGGGTCATCGAGGAATCTCCGGTTGATGCGTGTTGGTTGCGCGGGGCAATCTTCCGCCCCGCGCAACGATTCGCCGCCGCTCGCGATCAGTAGCGGTAGTGGTTGGGCTTGAACGGACCGTTCTTGTCGACGCCGATATAGCCGGCCTGCTCATCCGACAGCACGGTCAGTTCCGCGCCGATGCGGCCGAGGTGCAGACGCGCGACCTTCTCGTCGAGATGCTTCGGCAGCACGTAGACCTTGTTCTCGTATTTCTCGCCTTGCGTGAACAGTTCGATCTGCGCGAGCGTCTGGTTGGTGAACGAGTTCGACATCACGAACGACGGATGGCCCGTCGCGCAGCCCAGGTTCACGAGACGGCCTTCAGCCAGAAGGATGATCTTCTTGCCGTCCGGGAAGACGATGTGATCGACCTGCGGCTTGATGTTGTCCCACGTGTACTGGCGCGTCGAAGCAATATCGATTTCCGAATCGAAGTGACCGATGTTGCAGACGATCGCGTTGTTGCGCATCGCCTTCATATGGTCGTGGCTGATGACGTGGTAGTTGCCCGTTGCCGTCACGAAGATGTCCGCGCGGCTGGCGGCGTATTCCATCGTCACGACGCGGTAGCCTTCCATCGCGGCTTGCAGCGCGCAGATCGGATCGATTTCCGTGACCCACACCGTCGCGCCCAGACCGCGCAGCGATTGTGCGCAGCCCTTGCCCACGTCGCCGTAACCGGCCACGACCGCGATCTTGCCCGCGATCATCACATCGGTTGCGCGCTTGATGCCGTCGACGAGCGACTCGCGGCAGCCATAGAGATTGTCGAACTTCGACTTCGTGACCGAGTCGTTCACGTTGATGGCGGGGAACGGCAGACGGCCTTCTTTCTCCATCTGATACAGACGATGCACGCCCGTGGTGGTTTCTTCCGTCACGCCCTGAATGTGCGCGAGGCGCGTGGAGTACCACGTGGGATCCGCGTCCAGATGCTTGCCGATGGACTTGTACAGCGCGACTTCTTCTTCGTTCGTCGGCTTGGCGATCACCGAGCGATCCTTCTCGGCCTTCGCGCCGAGGATGAGCAGCAGCGTCGCGTCGCCGCCGTCATCGAGAATCATGTTGGCGAACTGACCGTTCGGCCATTCGAAGATGCGATGCGAGAACTCCCAGTATTCGTCGAGCGATTCGCCCTTGAACGCGAACACCGGCGTGCCGCCATCGGCGATGGCCGCGGCTGCGTGATCCTGCGTCGAGAAGATGTTGCACGACGCCCAGCGCACGTCCGCGCCCAGCGCCGTCAGCGTTTCGATCAGCACGCCCGTTTGAATCGTCATGTGCAACGAACCGGCGATGCGCGCGCCCTTCAGCGGCTGCTGCGCCTTGTATTCCTCGCGCGTCTGGATGAGGCCCGGCATCTCCGTTTCGGCGATGTCGAGTTCCTTACGGCCCCATGCGGCGAGCGACATGTCGGCGACGACGTAATCCTTGGTATTGGAATCGAGAACTGCGGCGTTCATCACGCCCTCCTTTCTAAATAGTCTAGAAATGTTGACGTGAGCGCCGTTCGATGCGGTGGCTCAGCGGGCGCCTTGATTGCGTGGCGCTTTCGAACCGTCCGGATTGAATGCTTCCGAGCCTGGCGGCCTGTGTGTTTTCTGGCCGTCGCAACGCTCCTCGGAAGCGAGCGTCGATTGTAGCAAAGTCTCGTGGAAGCGATCCTATTCTGAGACGCGCGCGTGGGCTTTCGCGGTGCCGTCCGGGATCAGAACGGCAGAACGCTCAGTAGCGGCGCGAGCAGCACCATCGCGACGCCCGCGATCATCATCGTGAGACTCGCGACGACGCCCTCTTCGCTGCCGAGTTCGCGCGCCTTCGCCGTGCCGACGCCGTGCGCCGCCGCGCCGAACAACGCGCCGCGCGCAAGCCGCGTGCGCAAGGGCACGAGCGCGAGCACGATTTCGCCGAACAGCATGCCGCAGACGCCGGTCGCGATCACGAAAAGCGCGGTCAGATCCTTCGGCGCGTGGATCTTGTCGGAGACGGCGAGCGCGAACGGCGTCGAAACCGAGCGCGTCGCGAGGCTGCGCTGCAGTTCCGGCGACAGATGCAGCAGCTTCGCGAGCATCAGCGATCCACCGACCGCCACCAGAATCCCGACCGTCACGCCGACCGTCAGCGAAATCCAGTGACGCTTGATGAGCGCGCGGTACTCGTAGATCGGCACCGCGAAAGCGACGGTCGCGGGACCGAGCAGCCACATGAGCCAGCGCGTGTCGGCGAAATAAACCGAGTAAGGAATGCGCGCCATCACGACGACGAGCGCGAGCACGGCCGGCACCGCCAGCAACGGCGTGAGCCACGACTGCCGGAAACGCGCGTAGAGATGCTTGGCCGCGAAATACAGCGCGACGGTCAGCACGAAGCAACCCGCCGCGATGAGCCGCGCGGCGTCGCCTTCGATGAGAGCGGCGAAGAAGTGGTTCATGTCGGCGTGCTCAGGCGCGCGCGGCATGCCGCGCCACGAGCGCGCGGCGCAGCGCGAGGCGGCGTTCGAGGCTTGCCGCACGGTCGACCGCGAACGCGACGGCCACCATCACCATCAACGTTCCCCCGACGACGACGAGCGCGAGCCGCCAGCCGTCTTCCATGAAAAGTCCGCCGTACTGGACCGCCGCGACCGCCGCCGGAATGAAGAACAGCAGCATGTCCGAGAGCAGCCAGTCCGCGCCCGCCTTCACCCAGCGCGGCGCGATGCCGCCGCAGAACAGAAGCGCGAGCAGCGCGACCAGCCCCACCACGCCGCCCGGAACCGGCAGCGCCAGCTTGCGCGCGACGAAATCCGCCGCGACCCAGATCGCCGCGAGCGCGGCGGACTGCACCGCGACGCGCAGAAAGCGGCCGAAGGCGGATTGCGGATGAGTCATGACGACAGCGGACATGGCGGGCTCTTGGATTAGGGTTAACCTGTAACTCGAGTATATGGGCGCACCTAGCATAATAAAAATGAATTAACCTTATCCAAAACATTCCGAACTGGAATTCTGGAGCCGAACATGGAATTGCGCGCCTTGCGGTACTTCATCGAAGTCGTGAAGCAGAAGAGCTTCACCGCCGCTGCCGAGCACATGTTCGTGACGCAGCCGACCATCAGCAAAATGGTGAAGGCGCTGGAGGATGAAGTCGGCTCGCCGCTGCTTCTGCGCGAAGGCCGTCAGATGGTGCTGACCGACGCCGGGCAGATCGTCTATCAGCGCGGCGTCGAGGTGCTGGCGGCGCACGCGCGGCTGGAGGCGGAGCTGAACGATCTCGGCACTTTCGGGCGCGGCACGCTGACGATAGGCATTCCGCCGATGGGCGGTTCGCTCTTCACGCCCGCGATCGCGGCGTTCCGGCGTCGCTATCCGAAGGTCGAGCTCAAGTTGTTCGAGCGCGGCTCGAAGGCGATCGAGGCGGCGCTGATCGATGGCGAACTGGAACTGGGCGGCGTCCTGCAGCCCGTCGATACCGCGATGTTCGACGTTCTGCCTGTCAGCCGGCAAGTTCTGTGGCTGGTCGCGCAGAAGGGTTCGCGCTGGGACGATGCCCGCGAAGTCGCGCTCACCGATCTCGCCGCCGAGCCCTTCGTGTTCTACGGCGAGAGCCTCGCGCTCAACGACGTCGTGCTCAACGCATGTCGCGAGGCGGGTTTCGCACCGACGATCGTCGGCCGCAGCGGGCACTGGGATTTCATGGCGGCGCTCGTGCAGGCGGGCATCGGCATCGCGCTGCTGCCCGCGCCGTATTGTCGCCGGCTCGACGCGAACGCGTTCACCTGCCGTCGGGTCGTGGCCCCGGAAATTCACTGGGACATGGCGCTCGGCTGGCGGCGCAACGGTTATCTGTCGCACGCGGCGCGCGCGTGGATCGAAGTCGCGCGCGAAATGCTGCCGGCGAATCTCGATCAGGATTTCATGGCCGATGGCTTCCCGCGCGCCCGACGCGACAACCCGGAAACATGACGCGCCGACCCAAAAAGCGAAACGCGCCGGCCGCTGTGAGCGGACCGGCGCGTTCTTTTCTGCGACTTCCGGACGTTTCCGGAATCAGCTCATTTCCTTGAACTCGATCCGGCGATTTGCCGCGCGGCCCTCGCGCGTCGCGTTGTCCGCGATCGGATGGGCGTCGCCGAAACCTTCCGCCGTGAGCGTGTCCGCCGGCGCGCCGTGCTGGATCAGATAGCTGCGCACGGCTTGCGCACGCTTTTTCGACAAATGCAGATTCGACGCCGCATTGCCCGAACTGTCCGAATAACCGCCGATCTGCAGCTTGACCGGCTTGCCCGCCGTGCTGCATTCCTTCAGCGACTTCGCGGATTGGGCGAGTTCGTCCAATGCGGCGCGCGGCAGCGCGTTCGACGCGAAGCCGAAGGTGATCGGATGCAGATTCAGATTTTTCGCGGCGTCGCTGGCGGCACAACTCGCGGCGGCTTGCGCGTCGGAGGCGGCCAGGGCCTTCGCCGCGGCGGTGGTGTCGGTTGCGGCGATCGTCCAGCCTTTGCCGAAGAACGACTTCAGCTTGTCCAGCCAGCCGAGCTTCGGATCGCCCGCGCGACCGTCCAGATCGATCTTGTCGCCCGCGATGCGCACTTTCGCGCCCGGCAGCGTCATGACCGGGAGCAGGCCGTCGAGCTTGACGATCCACGTGGCCGGCTTCGTGTCCGGATCGACGGTGATGTTCGCGTGGAATTTGTCCGCGCCGAGCTTCGCCGCGAGTGCGTCGATCAGCTGGTGCTTCTCTTCTTCGCTGTTGACCGTGGCGGTCAGCGTGGGAACGCCGGATGCATCGACCGCGACCGACATCGTCGAGTCCTTGCCCGGCAGCGCGACGGGCGCCGATGACTGATCGGCAACCGCCGTCGCCGACGTGTCGGAAGCGGCGGCTGCGTTCGAATTCGAATCGGACAGCGCGTCCGGCTTCGCCTGCGGCGCGGCGTCCTGCTCCGGCTTTTCGGTCGAACAACCGCGACCGATCAGAACCGCGAGCAGAGCGAGCGCGGCGGCGAGCGCGACCCACCACCACTTCTTCTTGCGGGCGTTTTCCTTGACGGGCGAATCGATCGCGGCAGGCGCTTCCGGCGGCTGGGAGAAAGCCGCTGCTTCCTGCGTCGCCGGATGTTCGAGGTGCGCCGCCACGGCCTTCAGCCGCGATGCGACGCCTGCAAGGAACGCGCCGACCGAACCGAGACCGAGCGCATTGGCGAACGCGTCCGTCAGGTTCGCGCGCACCACGGGCAACTGATGGCCGAGGAGCGTCGGAAGCTGGTCGGGGTTGCCGTTGTGCTGCGTGAACTGGCGCTTGAGCACGCCGAAGAGCGTCGCGCCGACCACGCCGATCAGCGTGCGCGTGGCGCTCGCCGCAACGCCCGTATATTCGGCGATGCGCTCGGCGAGCACGTTGATGCTGTCGTGCGAGGCGATCGCGGTATCGACGTTCGCGCCGGCGTCGACGAGCGTCTTGAAGCCATCGTCCTGAATGGCGAAATGCGGCAGTTCTTCCGCGATCAACGCGTTCGTGCCCGGCGACATGATCGACGCGAACAGATTGCGCGCGCCCTCTAGCGACGACGCCTTGTTCATCATCGCGCCGATGAGCGCCGGGCCGCACAGCGACACCACGCGCTTGGCCGATTCCGGCGCGCAGCCGATGCGCCCGGCGATGTGCTGCAACACGCTTTCTGTCAAAGCGCTCTGGACAACTTGATTGAGGTTCATGCTCATTGAGAATGCTTCCGTGAAAGGCGTTATTGCATCCGCCCGAATAGACGAGCCGATTATAGGTTCGGGGTCCTGCGCGTCATTGGGGCGGGAGTAACAATCGGATTTATCTCAGTGATCGGCGTTTTAGGACCGCGCATCAGAAAGGCGTCCCGGAGTCTGAAAAGAGCGATGCGTCTACACGTCCGACCAATGCGCGGCCTATGATTCTTGAAATCGAGATGGCGTCCGGGACAGTGAAACGGCTGTTGCGCCCGCCCGACAGTGACGAATTCCCGCGCCGCCGATCCGCGCGCAAAGAAGGAGACCGACGATGTCCGATCCCGCCGATCGCCCGTTCGGGCAGACACACGAAGTCACGAATCAGGCCTCGCCGCTCATCGGCTACGACGCTTTCGCCTTCGATCCGGCGCTCGTCGCCGCCGTGGAGCGCGAAGGCGCGCAATGGCACGCGGAAACGCTCTCGCGCGACGGCATGGCGCTGACGCAGCCGGAAGTCGTCGCGCTGGCGGAACTCGCCAACCGGCACGAGCCGGAACTCGCGACGCATAGTCCGCGCGGCGAGCGGATCGACGCTGTCGAGTTTCATCCGGCCTGGCACGAATTGCTGCGGCGTCTGCGGCGCGAAGGACTGCACGCGATGCCGTTCAAGCCGTCGGCGCGGGCCGGATCGATGGCCGCGCGATGCGCCGGCTACTACCTGCACGGCCAGCTCGAATCGGGCTCGCTATGTCCGATCACGATGACGTTCGCGAGCATTCCGATCCTGCGCAACGAGCCCGATCTGTTCGCGCGGATCGCGCGGCCGCTGCTGTCGCGAGAGCACGATCCGCGCGACATTCCGCTCGAAGCCGGCAAACATTCGATGATGATCGGAATGGGCATGACCGAAAAACAGGGCGGCTCCGACGTGCGCAGCAACCGCACACGCGCCCATGCGCTGGGCGCGCCGGGACGCGGCGGTGCGTATCGGCTGGTCGGTCACAAATGGTTCTTTTCGGCGCCGCAATGCGACGCGCATCTCGTGCTCGCGCGCACCGCCGACGAAGGCGGCCTGTCCTGCTTCTACGTGCCGCGCTTCACGCCGGACGGCCGCAAGAATGCGGTGCAGGTCCAGCGCCTGAAGGACAAGCTCGGCAACCGTTCGAACGCGAGCAGCGAGGTGGAGTTCTTCGATGCCTACGGACTGATGATCGGCGATGAGGGGCGCGGGGTGCCGACCATCATCGAGATGGCGAACTTCACGCGGCTCGATTGCGTGATCGGCAGCGCGGCGCTGATGCGCGCGGCGCTCGTGCAGGCGATCCATCACGCGCGGCATCGCAGCGTATTCGGCGCGCGTCTCGTCGATCAACCGTTGATGCGCAACGTGCTGGCCGATCTCGCGCTCGAATCCGAGGCGGCGACGGTCCTGTTCATGCGGCTCGCGGGCGCGTTCGAGCAGAGCGGCGCGCCGGGCGGAGCGCTCGCCGAGCGCGCGTGGCGGCGCATCGTGACGCCCGCCGCGAAGTTCTGGGTGTGCAAGCGCGCGCTCGAATTCACCGGCGAGGCGATGGAGGTCTGGGGCGGCAATGGCTATGTCGAGACCGGGCCGATGGCGCGTTTCTATCGCGAGGCGCCGGTCAATTCGATCTGGGAAGGTTCAGGGAACGTGATGTGTCTCGATGTGCTGCGTGCGTTCGAGCGTGAGCAGGACGCCGCGCATGCGCTGCTCGACGACTGGCGGACGACCGCGGGCGCGCATCCGGCGCTGGCGGGGGCGCTGGCGTCGCTCGTCGACATGCTGACCGGCGATCCGGCCGCGAGGGAAGCGTCGGCGCGGCGCATCGCGCAGCAACTGGTGCTTTGCGCGCAAGGGGTGTTGCTGGCGCGGCATGCGCCGCGGGAAGTCGCGGATGCGTTCATTGATACGCGGCTCGGTGATGGGCGTGGTGAAACCGGGCGGGTTTATGGCACGCTGCCGGCGCGGTTCGATCATGGGGGGATTGTTGGGCGGGCGTTTGCTGCCTAGAGCCTTGGGCTTCTATGGATTGCCTGTATTCGTGGTGGTCAGTTGGCACTGCCCCTGTGCGGGGCGGCAGTCACTTTCTTTGCTGCTGCAAAGAAAGCAACTGTATTGAGAGTCAAGCGGTGGGGAGCAAAGAATCAAGGTTTTGGGGGATTCCAGGCTGTGCCATCGCGCATCATGGCGTTGAGCTGCGTGAGGAGTTTTCGCATGCCTGCGACGAAGGC
>Ga0160452_100134_pt1 | contig 90968 bp, 80 predicted proteins | sample HID1971I_E6MG_FD_108230 | JGI IMG/M metagenome (GOLD analysis project Ga0160452, IMG submission 108230) | Enriched millipede-associated microbial communities from UW Madison campus, WI, USA - HID1971I_E6 MG | ecosystem: Host-associated > Arthropoda: Insects > Digestive system > Unclassified ...
ACTATTACTTATTTACTCACAAGATTGCTATTTGCACGCTTGGTTGGACGATAGGCGACTTTTCGGGGCGCTTATTCGTGTGGCAATCGACGGGCTGCCGCAACAAGCGATCCGAAAAGACACTTATTTCGCTGCTCCCCCGTCTTTCCAGTAATTAAGCGACTCCGACTGTTACTTATTTACTCGCAGACCTGCTATTCGCACGCCTGGTTGGACGATAGGCGACTTTTCGGGACGCTTATTCGTGTGGCAATCGACGGGCTGCTGAAACAATCACTGAGCTGCCGCAACAAGCGCCCCGAAAAGTCACTTATCTCGCCGTTCCCCCGTCTTTCCAGTAATTAAGCGACTCCGACTGTTACTTATTTACTCGCAGACCTGCTATTCGCACGCCTGGTTGGACGATAGGCGACTTTTCGGGGCGCTTATTCGCGCGGTAACCGATGGGCTACCGCAACAAGCGATCCGAAAAGTCACTTATCTCTCTGCTCCCCGTCTTTCCAGTAAGTCACTTATTTGCCCTCCTCTCCTCCCGTTTTCCCGTCCCCTCATTTTCGCTAATTAAGCATCTCTCCCGATAAAACAACGGCCACCCTTGGTACAAGGGTGGCCGTTGTGAAATAACGATATATTAGTTCTGCATAACAAAGTCTTTATCCGCAACTTCGTCTTCTTCGTACACTTTCAGGGTCTCGTACTTCGTGTTGCGCTGAGCGGGGATCTTCCCGGCTTCGCGGATCAGTCGCAAAGTCAGGTCAATGTTGACCTTATGCGTCGTCCCCGCCGCGGAGACTACGTTCTCCTCCATCATCGTGCTGCCGAAGTCATTGCAGCCGTAATGGAGCGACAGCTTGCCGTACTCCGGCCCCATCGTCACCCAAGACGATTGCAGATTGTCGATGTTATCGAGGAAAATGCGGCTGACCGCCACCATTTTGAGATATTCCTCCGGCTTCGATTTCTCGACGCGCATGTTCGTGTTGTCCGGCTGAAGCGGCCACGAAATGAACGCGAGGAACCCTTTGGAATCGTATTCGTTCGCAATACACTCGTCCTGCGCGTCGCGGACGCGGAGCAGGTGAAGCGCGCGCTCCTCCATCGTCTCGCCGAAGCCGTACACCATCGTCGCCGTCGTGTTCATGCCGTGCTTGTGCGCCGACTTCATGACGTCCATCCAGTCGGTCCACGAGCCCTTGAGCTTGCTCACCTTGCGGCGCGTACGGTCGTCGAGAATTTCGGCGCCGCCGCCCGGCAGCGAGTCGAGCCCCGCTTCGTGAATCTGGCGAATGACTTCGTCAAGCGACAAGCCCTCCGATACTTCCTTCATCTTCATAATTTCCGCCGGCGAGAACGAGTGCATCGTAATGCTCGGGAACCGTTGCTTAATCTCACGAAGCAGATTCGTATAGTAGGTGAACGGAAGATCCGGGTTGGTTCCGCCCTGCATCAGAATTTCCGTGCCGCCAACATCGACGGTCTCTTGAATCTTCCGGAAAATCGTCTCGTCCGGAAGCACATAGCCTTCCTTCGAGCCCGGCGCGCGATAGAACGCGCAGAACCGGCAGTAAACGTCGCAAATATTCGTATAGTTAACATTCCGCCCGACGACGAAAGTCGTAATCGGCTCGGGATGCTTGCGGAGCATAATTTGGTTGGCAACCTGTCCCATCTTCTCGATCTGATCCGACTCCAGGAGCACAACGCATTCCTCTAGGCTGATCCGCTCGCCGCGAAGCGCCTTATCCAATACGGAATCTACCGTAAGCATGTATGAATCCCTCCTCTAGGTATGGCGGACCAGTGGTGAATCGTTTCACGTTCCGCCGTATTGGCCGTTCCGGTCAATGAATGCTATCATCTTATCCTAACACAAAAAGACCGCGGCAGTCACTAAGGCAGAATTGTGACTGCCGCGGCAAAACGAACCAAGTCCGGCTCGCGCACCGCTAATAAACGTATTCTGCCCATCCGACGAACGGATGGGCACGCTGTACGACCGCCGGCCTCGCGCTCCGCTTCGCGCACCCTTCCTTCGCCAACATCTCATCTCGCAACATGCGTCGGAACGGAGAAACTCGCGTTATACATGCTCCCGCTCCTAAGCTATACGACCGCCGCCTGCACCGCTTCCGCGAACCGTTCGAGCGCTTCCGCCAATAGCGAGCGCGGGCAAGCGAGGTTGACGCGCAAGTAGCCCGCTCCCTGCTTGCCGAAGACGGAGCCTTCGCTGAACGCCACGCCGGCCTGCTCGAACATCAGCTTCTTGAGCTGCGCCGGGTTGTCCGAAATCGTGCGGCAGTCGAGCCATACCATATACGTGCCTTCCGGCTTCATCGCTTTAATCTGCGGCAAGCGGGTTTGCACGAACTCCAGCAAATAGTCGCGATTGCCCTGCAAATAATCGATCAGTTGCTCCAGCCACTCGTCCCCGTACGTATAGCTGCTCTCCACGGCCGTCAGGCCGAAGAAGCTTTCCATATGAATCGACAGCGTCTTGAGCAAATAATTGTATTTGCGCCGGATCTCGTCGTTCGGAATGATGACCGTCGCCGCTTGCAGGCCGGCCAGATTGAACGTCTTGCTCGTCGCGATGCAAGTAATCGACTGCTGCTCGAACGCTTCGGAGATCGAGCCGAACGCCGTATGCTTATGCTCGCGGTATACGAGATCGTGATGAATCTCGTCCGCCACGATAAGAATGTTATGCTTGACGCAAATATCGCCGATTCGCTGCAGCTCTTCGCGCGTCCAGACGCGGCCGCCCGGATTGTGCGGCGAGCAGAGCAGCAGCAGCTTCGCGCCGTCCGCCGCTTGGCGCTCAAGCAGGTCGAAGTCGATCGTATAGCGGCCGTCCTCCAGAACGAGCGCATTGTCGACGACGACGCGGTCGTTCATCTTAATGACGTCATAGAACGGATAGTAGACCGGGGATTGCAGAATAACGCCGTCGCCCGGCTTCGTGAACGCTTGGACGACGAGGCTTAGCGCCGGAACGACGCCCGGGCTCGACGTAATCCATTCATGCTTGATCTGCCAGTTGTGGCGACGCTTCAGCCAGCCCTCAACCGCTTTATAATACCCCTCGGTCCGGATGGTATAGCCGTAAATGCCTTCGTTCGCACGCGCCTTGATCGCCTCGACGACTTCCCTAGGAGGCTCGAAATCCATGTCCGCGACCCACAATGGCAGCAGATCGGCTCGTCCGAACAGCTTCTCCGATTGATCCCATTTGTAGGAGGCAGTGCCGTACCGGTCAATCACTTTATCGAAATCGTATTTTACGCCGCTCATTCGGTTACGCCCCCTCAATCTCGCGCTTCGCCGCCGCGAGCGCATGATCCAGATCCGCGATCAAATCGTCCACATGCTCGATGCCGACGGAGAAACGGAGAAGACGATCGTCGACGCCGATCTTCTGGCGAATGTCGAGCGGAATGTCCGCATGCGTCTGAACCGCCGGATACGTCATAAGCGACTCGACGCCGCCAAGGCTTTCCGCGAACGCAATCAGCTTGATATGGCGAAGAATCGGCTCCACATACCGAGCGTCCTTCACCTTGAACGAGAAGATGCCCGTATTGCCGGACGATTGACGGTTCTGCACTTCATAACCGGGATGCGAAGGCAGCGCCGGATAGAACACTTCCTCAATCGCCTCGTGCTCAAGCAAATATTCCGCAATGCGCGTCGCATTGTATTGATGGCGCTCCATCCGCAGCGCGAGCGTCTTCATGCCGCGCATGAGCAGCCACGAATCCTGCGGTCCGAGCACGGCGCCGATCGAGTTGTGCAGAAACGCGATTTGCTCCGACAGCTCCTTGCCCTTGGACACAATCAAGCCGGCGAGCACGTCGTTATGGCCGCCGAGATACTTGGTCGCGCTATGTACGACAATATCGGCTCCCAGCTCGATCGGGCGCTGGAAGAACGGCGTCAGCAGCGTATTGTCGACGATCGTCAGCAAGCCCTTCGACTTCGCCCATGCGCTGACGCGCTCGATATCGGTAATCATCATCAGCGGGTTCGTCGGCGTCTCGATCAGAATCGCTTTCGTATTCGGCGTACACAGCTCGCCGATCGCGTCGATATCGTTCGTATCCACATACGAAGCCGTCACGCCGAAGCGGGACATCACTTTTTCCAGCAGACGGTACGTGCCGCCGTACAGGTCGAGCGAGACGATCAGATGGTCGCCTTGGCTCAGCAGCGAGAATACGACCTGCAGCGCCGCCATGCCGGAGCTGCAGGCGAATGCGGCGTCGCCGGATTCCAGCTCCGCCGCCGCTTCTTCCAGCACGGAACGCGTCGGGCTTTTCGTGCGCGCGTAGTCAAAGCCCGTGCTCTCGCCCAGCTTCGGATGGCGGAACGCAGTTGCCTGATAGACCGGGAAGCTGACCGCTCCCGTCTTAGGCTCCTGAATGGAGCCAATCTGTGCCAAACGGCTTTCGATTTTCATGAACGAATTCCCCTTTATCATTCGATAATGATGGAAGCCCGCAAACGCAAGCAACCGTTAAATATAAGCGCCCATGTCGTAAGGCGTCTGCTGATAGACGTAGTAGTTCAGCCAGTTCGAGAACAGCAGATTCGCATGCGCCCGCCAGGACGATCGCGGCAGCCTCGTCGGGTCGTCATTCGGGAAGTAGTTGCGCGGCACTGCAATATCGAATCCCTTCGACTTGTCCCGATCGTACTCCCATTTCAACGTCAGCGGATCGTATTCGGAATGGCCGGAGACGAAAATTTGCTTGCCGTCCTTGCTCGCGACGATGTAGATGCCGGCTTCTTCCGACTCCGACAATATTTCGAGCTCCTCGACCTTCTCGATATCTTCGCGGCGAACTTCCGTATGGCGCGATTGCGGCACGAAGAACCATTCGTCGAAGCCGCGCAGCAGCGGTACGTTCTGCTTCTCGATCGTATGCGGGAACACGCCGAAAATTTTGTGATCGATATCGTATTTCGGTACGCCGTAATGATGGTACAATCCGGCCTGCGAAGCCCAACAAATGTGCAGCGTCGACGTCACGCGGTGCTTCGACCATTCCATGATGCGCTGCAATTCTTCCCAATAGTTCACCGCTTCGAACGGCATATGCTCGACCGGGGCGCCGGTAATAATCAGTCCGTCATACCATTGATCCTGAATCTCGTCGAACGTCTTGTAGAACATTTCGAGATGCTCCGCCGACGTGTTCTTGGACACATGCGTAGCCGGATGCAGCAGCACGACTTCGATCTGAAGCGGCGTATTGCCGATCAGCCTCAGCAGTTGCGTCTCCGTCGTCTCCTTGGTCGGCATCAGATTCAGAATGGCAATCCGAAGCGGACGTATATCTTGATGGTAAGCAATGCTCTCGTCCATAACGAAAATGTTCTCGCTCGCCAGCACTTCTCTGGCTGGCAAATTATCCGGTACTTTGATCGGCATATCAATCACTCCTTCTGTCATGCATAAGTTCGTTAGCCGTCATCTCTGTTCGGCCGACAGTCGGCGCATAGCGGTTATTATACGACAAAAGACCCGCTCGCCAAATGAGAGGGGTCTTATGATATCCATAACGACTCTCTCATCTCTCAGACTCGAACGGTTACATTCGAATCCGCAAGAATTAGCACCGTGCTTCATGCCGGTTGCCGGGCTTCATCGGGCTAGTCCCTCCGCCTGCTCTTGATAAGAAAGATCCATATTCAGTTGTGGTTGGTTTAAAAAATGATGCCGAACGCGCAAATACGATTCGGTAATATGTCTATACTATAGAGTATTCCTCCAGACGCGTCAAGCTGGATTTCACCTATAACGACGGCGTTTCCCGGCTGCGGAGCTCCGCTTGAACGAGATGGATCCGGACGGCATACAATAGCCTATCCCCACGGCCTGAAGCGGCGCCGCTGACGACGATTTCACGCCCGCGCAAATTCTCTTGTACGGTATACGATGCAGGAGTATACTAGACAAGAATTATGCAGCCTTTGACATGAAAGCTGCACTCATTACAAGGGGGGAAAACGCATGGAAGGCGATGGGTCTAGTCCACAGACGCACGACTTGCACACAAGCGATCCGACGGTCGAACGACTCCACATCCCTGCCTGCCATGCAGCGCGTCTTTCATTTGCCGGTAACTGCCGGCGCCAATGAAGACGGCGTTTCCCGGCAAGGCGGAGATGAGGTCTTGCGTTCGTCATGACCGTCCGGCATCGGATGACATGACGAAAGGAGTGAGCGGCAATGAAAATCCGCCGCGTCAACAACGGTATTTTTACCCCTATTGACGAAATCAACGAAGCGCTTATTACGCCGGCGAACGGCTTCTACTGGATCGACGCCGATCTGGAGGACCTCGCCCTGCTGCAGCCGCTGTTCGGCTTGCACGATCTCGCCGTTGAAGACTGTCTCAGCGAAGAGGAGCAGCGGCCGAAGATCGAAATTCACGACGGCCATTATTTTATCGTTATTAACAGCATTCGATTCGACGACGAAGAAATTTTTCTTCGCGCGCTCAATATTTTTCTCGGACGGAACTTCATTATTACGGTCACGAAGCAGAAGATTAACGAGCTCCGCTTGCTGAAGCCGATTCTGTGGGAACAAGAGGTTAACTCGCCCGACCGGTTCCTGTACCATCTCGTCGACCTCGTCGTCGACAACTACTTCTTCGTCGGCGACCGGATCGAGGTCCGGATCGACAACCTTGAGGAAGACATTCTGATGCATACGAAGAAGACGCATCTGAACGAAATTATCGGTCTGCGAAGCGAAATTTTATGGCTGAAGAAAGTGCTTGGCCCGCAGCGCGACGTCATCGCTACGCTGAACAAGAAAGACCTGAAGCTGATCGACGATCAGCTCCAGAAGTACTTCAGCGACATCTACGAGAACGCCGTCAAAATTTCCGAGACGTTCGATACGTACCGCGATCTGATGAGCAACTTGCGCGAGGCGTACCAGTCGAGCCTGTCGAACCGCGCGAACGAAATCATGCGCGTCTTCACCGCGCTGACGACGATCTTCATGCCCTTGACGTTTATTACCGGCGTGTACGGGATGAACTTCGATTTTATTCCCGGGCTGCATATTCATAACGGGTCGTATATTTTGCTCGGATTCATGATGCTGCTCGGCCTCGGCATGTTTTACTTGTTCCGCAAAAAAGATTGGCTATAAGCGCAGCGCCGTCTTAACGGACAGCAAAGGCGGAGAGCGTCCGGCACGATGCCGGGCTCTCCGCCTTTGCCGTTATGCCGTGCGGTCCTCGGCCAGCGCTTCGCGTTTGCCCTTCGCAATATCGACGAACCGCAGCAGCACAATCCCGATAAGGAAGAAGGCAATGAGCGACAAAATGCCGATTCGGCTCGAATCGGTGTTGCCGGCCACGACGGCGAACACGAACGGGCCGACGACGGACGAGAACTTGCTCGATATCGTCAGGAAGCCGAAAAATTCGGCCGATCGGACCGGCGGCACCAGATCGGCGTACAGCGACCGGGCAAGCGCCTGGCTGCCTCCCTGCACAAGCCCGACCATTGTCGCAAGAATATAAAAGTGAAGCGCGCTTTCCATAAAAAAGCCGAGCGTCACAATAACGATGTACAGGATAAGCGAAAGGTTAAGCGCCGTCTTCGCCCCGATCTTGCGCGCATAACGGCCGAACAGCAGCGAGCTTGGAAAGCCGACGAACTGCGTAATAAGCAGCGCCGTAATAAGCGCGTTCATGCCGATGCCGATACTGCTGCCGTATACGGTCGCCATAACGATAACGGTATTGATGCCGTCGTTGAAAAACCAGTACGAAATCATATATTTCAGCAGCTCGGGGTACTGTCTTATTTGGCGGAACGTCTGCCCCAATCGTTCGAATGCGGTCCAGACCGCCTGCTTGACCGTCACGGCTCCCGTCTCCCGCCGCCGCTCCTTCACGTTGCGAACGATCGGAATGGAGAACAGCAGCCACCATAAGCCAACCGTCAGGAAGACGATGCGCGTCGCGCTCTCGCTGCTGGCGAAGCCAAGCGGCTCCCATAACTGGATCATCACGATATTGACCGCAAGCAGCAGGCCGCCGCCGAGATAGCCCCACGCATAGCCCTGCGCGCTCACTTGATCGCGCCGATCCGCAGGCGCCACGTCGATAAGCAGCGCGTCATAGAACGTATTGCCGGCCGCGAATCCGATCATGCCGATCACGATAAGCGTCGATGCCAGCAGCCAATCCCCTTCGCCGACGAACACGCAAAACAAGCTTGCGATCGAGCCAAGAATCGCAAAAAAGCTTAAAAACTTGATTTTGGAACCGGTATGATCCGCAATTGCGCCCATGATCGGCGACAGCACGGCCACGATAAGCGCCGCAATGCTTTGCGTATTCGCCCAATAGACGGTCGTCATATTGCCGCCAAGCCCTTTGCCCGCCACTTTCTCGTAATAAACCGGCATAACTGCGGCAATCATCGTCGTGACGAAAGCCGAATTCGCCCAATCGTACATGAGCCAACCCCGAATTGCCTTATTGCTGTTCAAGACAGCCCGACCTCCCCGTTAGTCGCGATTCGCGCACGTTACACTTGCCGGACAACATTTCGACATTCGCTCGCCTACTCCTCCTAAAAGATATGTAAAGATTGTTTACATTTTGCTATGAAGGTTCAGATCCTTTATAATATAAGTAACAGGTGATAAATAACTCTTATCGAGACAAGGAGACTGTTCATGAACATTAACCAGCTTGAAACGCTCCTTACGATATCGAGGACGATGAGCTTCCGCAAAGCGGGCGAGATGCTGAATTTGACCCAGCCGGCCGTATCGGCGCAAATTAAAAGTCTTGAGGACGAATTCAAAACGGTGCTCATCGACCGCAACCAGCCGGTGACGCTAACGGATCGCGGGCAAGTGTTTCTTGAGCACGCGGAGCGCATACTAACGATCGTCGAGGAGCTTAAACAGAAGCTGTCCGATTTGAACCAGGTGCCGCAAGGCCATATCGTGATCGGTACGACCAGCACGATTGCGATTCAAATTTTGCCGCGGGTTCTCACCTACATTCAGAACCAATTCCCGATGATAAAAACAACCATTCACTCCATGCCCTCCTCGCAAATCATGCCGGCCGTCGAACAAGGAATGCTGGATATCGGCATTACTTACCTGAATGATCGCAATCCGCACTTGGAAGTGTCCACCCTATATTACGACACGTACGAGCTTGTCGTAGCGCCGGACCATCCGATGAGCTCGCTCAAGCATACGACCGTCGAGGCGTTGAAAGACATTCCGATGATTATGCTGTCGCCCGACACGCTCGGCAGAAAATTTATCGACCAGATTTTTCAGAAGCATAACGTCCAGCCGAACATCGTCATGGAGCTTTCAAGCAGCGAGGAAATGAAACGGATGGTGGAATTGAATCTCGGCGCGGCGGTCGTGTCGAAGCTGTCGATTACGAACGAGCTGAAGCTGGGCACGCTGCGGATGATTAAGGTCAACGAGCTGGAGCTGACGCATCCGGTCGGCGTCGTATACCGGAGCGGCCGTTATTTGAACTCTGCCATTAAGCAATTTCTAAGCGATTTGAAAGGCATGCCGGAGACGCAATTCATCAGCACCGAATAATGAGCGGCGGCGCGATATCGCAGGCCGGCAAGGAGGTCACTTGAATGAAATTCGATTTGCATACCCATCACTTCCGCTGCGGCCATGCCGACGGCACGATCGAGGACTATATTAAAGCCGGCATCGAGGCGGGCTTGCAAGCGATCGGCATTTCCGATCATTCGCCTTATTTCGCCCACGCGGACGAGCAGCCGTTCCCGCAAATCGCAATGGCGCGCGGCGAGCTTAAAGCTTACGTCGACGAGGTGCTGCGCCTGAAAGCGAAGTACGAGGGCCGCATCGACGTGCTGCTCGGCATGGAGTCGGACTACTTCCCCGATCATATCGAGACGTACCGGCGGTCGTATGAGCCTTATCCGTTCGACTATCTGATCGGCTCGGTCCATCAGACGCGCGGCGTCAGCATTTTTAACCGCAATCGTTGGAAAGGGCTCGACGAGCGGCAGCGAATCGAGGAGAAAACGCATTATTACGAACTGATCGCCCAATCGGCGCAGACCGGCTTGTTCCACATTCTCGGCCACATCGATGCGATGAAGGGCTATCACCCTTCGTTCTCCGACATTCCCGCTATGGATGCGGTCGACAATGCGCTGCGCGTCATCGGCGAATGCGGCGTTGCCATCGAGATCAATACGTCGGGCAAAACGAAGGATGCCGGCGGCTGGTACCCGTCCCACGAGATACTGGAGCGGGCGCTCCATTGGGGCGTGCAAGTGACGTTCGGCTCGGACGCGCATACGCCCTCCCGCGTCGGCGACGAATGGGAGCTTGTCCGCAAGCGGCTGAAGGAAATCGGCTTTAAGCAGTGGGTTTACTTCAAAGCGAAGCGGCGGGTGGACGTCGTTCTGTAAGCCATATCGGACAAAAAAAGGAGCCTTCCCGAGGGAAGGCTCTAAAAGTTATATTAAAAAGGGGGTCTTGTTTATTATAATAGCCTCCCTATGTAATGAGACGATAACAGGAACATTACAAGTGTATTACAAAATGTACCGGATACGAAAGGTTTGATTGCGTCTATGTGGCTGTTGACCGCAATCGGGAGCGCCGTCTTGTTCGGGCTCGCCGGCTGGTGGATGAAAGTAAGTCAAATGAAAGGAGGCTCCTCGAACGGACTGCTGTTCGGGCTATACGCGTCCGGCACGCTCGGCTTCGGCATTCACAGCGCCGTTCAGGGCACGCTCGCAAGCGTCGTCGATTGGCGGGTGCTGACGGCTGGCATCGTCATCGGAGCCGGCTCGGCCTGGGGCAACGCCTTGTTCATGAAAGCGCTGGAATGCGGCCCGGCGAGCCTTACCTCTCCGCTGACGAATATGAACATCACGCTCGTCGTCGGCATGGGCATCGTTGTCTACGGGGAACCGGTATCGGCCGCGGAAGCGCTCGGCATCGCGCTCCTGCTGCTGTCCGTCGTATTCGTCTCGATACGGGGCCGGGAACCGCTTACCGTGATCGAGCGCAGATGGTTCGCGCTTGTCGTCGCCGCCATCTTCCTGTTCGCCTTCCGCAACGGCGGCCTGAAAGTAACGGAGCAGCTCGGGCTTGCGAGCGCCCCCGTATTGCTCGTCGGCTACGCGCTGTCGCTGCTCTGGTTCCGGCAGCTCGACGCCGCCGACCGAAGCCGCATCGTCCCGGCTTCGGCGCCGGACCCTGTCGCGGCAAGCCGCCGCGGCTTCCGCTGGGGGCTGCTCGCCGGACTGTTCTCCTACGCTGGCCTTCAACTGTACGCGATCGCGCTGGAGACCGGCAAGGCCAGCATCGCCGCGCCGGTATTCGCCACGAACAGCCTCGTCGTCGCGCTCGGCTCGATCGTATTGTACCGGGAGCGGTTAACGAAGCTGCAATGGGCCGCTTTCGGACTGACGCTTGCCGGACTCGTTGTTATACGGATGTAGCGCGCTCCCGTGCGGCTGAGCGTCCCGCCAAGCCCGGTCAGCTTAACGGAACGTCCCTTCCGTGAATCGAGCGGAAGGCCAGCAGCCAGAATACGGCCAGATAAGCGGCAGTCATCGCGGCGGAGAAGGCGAGCGTCATGCCCGAGACGAGCGGAGCGCCTTCGTAATAGACGTTAAAGTCGGTATTCGCGAATAGCAAATAACGCGTCGCCGCAAGCTTCGTCGCCAGCAATCGGGTTGCCATTCCCGCCGTGAAGTAAATAAACAGCGAGATCGCAATCGATATGGCCGGATGCTTGACGAGAGCCGAGATAGTATAGGCCAAAGCCGCCAATATACACAGCTCTACCCCCGCCAACGCCCAATACCGAAGCGTCGAGGCGATAAGCGACTGTTCCATGACCGCCCCGTCGCTGACGATAAGCCGGACGTCCGAGCCGCCGAAGCCGAACAGCGCAAAGCCGATCAGCAGCGATACGAGCAGCAGGAACGCAATCGCCCCGAACGTCAGCAGCACGATCATAACGAATTTGGCATGGAGGAAGGAAGCTCTGGACGTCGGTTTAAGAAACAACGATTTAATCATGCCTTGCTGGTATTCGGCGGCGAGCGTGTAAGCGCCGAAGGAGATGACGAACAGTCCGATCAGCGACAGCAGCAGTTGATTGGTCCTGACGAAATGCCAAGCGCCGCGGTCGCCGTCCGGCATAATCCGGTGCTCAAGCCTGTACGAGTTGATTAGAATATCCTCTTGATTCACCTCGTACATCAGCGTGCCGGGACGCAGGTCCTCCTGCGCCTTCTTCAAATTCTCGATCTTCTGCGCAACGCGCGCTTCCCAATTGTCCGGAGACAGCCGTTCCGTCTGTACGCCGTATCGCTGGTACAGTCCATTGGCAATCGACAATGCGAACAATATCGCCAGCAGCACATAGAACAGCCGCTGACGATGCAGCTTCATCCATTCTCCGAATAATACGATCATCATACACATCCTATCCGCTATGTTTATTTCTTGTCGCCCGCAAATACTCGCTCTCCAGATCGAACGACTTCTCCCGGATCGACTTGACCGACAAGCCGCTCAGCAGCGCAAGCAGCGACGGATAATGCTCTCGTTCCATTAGAAAGTTCAGACTTCCCTCCCCTTGGCGCGTCACGTCGTAAATATACGACTGGGCGGTAAGCAGCGCGTAAGCTTGATCCGGCTGCTCGAATTCGATTGCGAAGGACAGCACCGGCTCCTTCTTGCTTTGGGCCGTCGGCGTGCCGATCAGGCTTAGTCTCTTCTCGTGCAGCAGGCCGAACCGGTCGCATATTTGCTCCACTTCGCTGAGCTGATGGCTGGATATGACGACCGCGATGCCCCGATCTCGGGCAATCCGTCCGATCAAATGACGGAAATCGATGACGCCGCCGGGGTCCAGCCCGTTCATCGGCTCGTCGAGAATAAGAAGCGACGGCTCGTAAAGCAGACATTGCGCAATCGCAAGCCGCTGGCGCATGCCGAGCGAATAATTGCCGATGCGCTTATAGATGTAGTCCGACATGTTCATCAAGTCGATGACCTCGTTCAGCCGCTCGACGCTAATTCGTCCATAGAGACCGCTCAAATATTTTAATTGATCGATTCCGCGAAAATATTTGTACAGCGCCGGCCCTTCAATAATCGCGCCCAGCTCGCGAAGCGCGTCCTTGCGCCGCTTATCCATCGGAATGCCGTTAATCGACACGGAGCCTGTCGTCGGCCTAATCAGGCTGGCAATCATCCCGAGCGTCGTCGTCTTGCCCGCTCCGTTCTCTCCGATTAGCCCGAATATCTCGCCCTTCGCCAGTGCGAACGAAACGTCCTCAACGATCGTCTGCCCTTGTATCCGCTTGGTCAGCCCTTTAACTTGCAGTGCATATTGATGACTCATTGCAATCACCTACATTTTCCAATTATAATAAACGGCTGACGCAACGAATGCGAGATGAGCGGCCAGCAGCACGACCATAACGGCTTCCTTAAAGTGATCGTCGAGCCACTCCATTCCGGAAAACTTGGCGGCGGCGAACAATAGGACAAGCGCGAACAACAGCGTATAATAGGCCAACTGATACGAGCTTTTCAGAATCGCATTGCTGCGCTCATCCTTCCTTCTTGGAAAGGCGAACAGGAAATACAAAACGGACAGCCCGAAAATAAGCAAGGCGAGCGGCGTCAAGTAAGTCATAAACACGTCAATTCTCCTCCTTCTGATGATCCGGCCGATACTGGAACACTTCATGAATGTCCGCGCCGAACAATTCGGCGACCCGAAATGCCAGCATCAACGATGGATTGTACTTGTTCGCTTCCAGCGAAACGACGGTTTGCCTGCTCACCCCCAGCAGCTCTGCCAACTGTTTTTGTGACCACTTTCGGCTGGCGCGCAAGATGTGGATCGAATTTTCCAGCCTCTCTTCCACCATAACCCCTCCTCAAGGTGATTGTAATATATTTTAGACAAAAAGTAAAATATATATTACAAAAAGACCTTCCCGCCGATGTCAACGGGAAGGTCTGCCTTGCGCGGTTATCCGCCTTCCGGCCGCTTGGTCAGCGAAGCTCCAGCGTCAACAAGGAAGGGACTCGATCGCGGTCATGCATGCGCAGCAGCCCGTATCCGATGCTGGCAAGGCCGTTCATGACGCCAACCGCGTTCACGTCCGCCTTGATCGTTCCCGACGGCTTGAATAGGCAGTCGATCAGCTTCCGCTCGTATTCGGCGACTTGATCGCGAATCCCTTCCTCGCCTGCCGCGGCCGCCTGATGCAAGATATCCAGATTGCCCATTGCGCCGTGGCAGAAGGAGAAATTGCCGCCGATCTCCGTGTCCAGCGTCGCCTTCGCGGCTGCCGCAACGTCGGCTTCGAGCGCCTTGCGCCCCGGCCAATAGCGCCTCGCCTCCAGCCGCGACAATAGAATGCCCGGAGCGCCGTGGCACCAGGCGAGCGAATGCTGGTTCAAATGCTCGCTGTACCAGTTGCCGGCTGCCGCATCGAATTTCGTATTCTCGTAAGCGATCGCCGCTTCTACAAGTTGTACGATTTCATCCTTGCGCTCCGAATAAGGCATGAAGAGGCAGAGCGCGTAGACGATGCCGGCGTTGCCGTGGGAGAAGCCGATGTACGGCTTGTTCTCCTCGCCGTTCGGGCACCATGCTACGCCCGTCGCCTGCGGCTTGGCATGGGCGGCCAGATGGCCGACGATGCCGTCTCCGATACGCCGCAGCTCCGCGTCCGGCTCGTACTCCATTATGCGAGCCACGACCGTCAGCGCTCCGGCGCTGCCGCCGATAATATCGAACAGCTTGTCGCCTTGCATCAGGCGCGGAAGCTCCCGCAGCAGCCGCGCTCCCGCGTTTCTCTTCGCGGCATCGTCCAGAATAAGGCCCAATTGGTAGAACGAATAGGCCATTCCGCCGAGTCCGAGAAACGCGCCGATATTAATGTTGTCCGGCTTGACGAACTGCTCCAGCACAAGCTCGATCGGCCGAATGGACGCCTCGCATGCATAGCGGTACTTCTCCTTGCGCGTCGCTCGCCATAGCTGGCCGAAGAACAACGCGATGCCCGGATTGCCGTCGTACAGCCCCGGCCCCGTTATCGAGAACTGCCACATGCTTTCGCTGCCGCCCTTCGTTACCATGCTCGTCCAGCAATATTCTTCCCCTTGCGGGCCGTTATGCTTGACGGCCGAGCGGATGAGCGTGTCGGCGATCAGCTCCGCCCGGTTCACCAGATCGACCTTGCCGCCGTCGGACTCGGACGAAGCCCACCCGTCCAGCGTCGTCATCTTAATATCTTCCTCGGCATACATCGCCGAGATCGTCGAACGGATAATGGCGAGCTGGTTGGCCAGATCGGCTGCCGAATATTGCTCCAGCTTGGACAAGCTCCGCTGCAGCCCGTCCACTTCGTAGAAATCGCGAATCGGCTGCCTGCGCGAATTCCATAGATCGCGGCTGGCAGGGGTCGTAGAGAAGTACGGTATATCCCCGCCGAGCATATCCTCGATCTCCGACAGCGCCGCCCGATGGATAAGATCCGACACGTTCGTTACCCGGTTCAGCAGCAATTCGCGATCCAACTGATTGCGCATGAAATCGGGATGATAGCTCAAGTGAAGCAGCTTGGCGTATTTCATCGTACTGGCCAATATTTTGCGAATCTCGCAATCGGCGAACGCGGACAGCCGCTCGCGGGTTTCACCGGCATGACGCATAAAAAACGTATAGACGGCTTCAAAGCCTCGGCAAATAGGCTCCAGATAAGCGACGATGCCCCGCTGCTCGCCATCGTTGCCGCCGATCGGATTGTTATGGCCCGCGGATACGATACCGAAGCTTTTGGCTAGCCTCATCTCATCGGTATACGCTCCTTCGACGGACATCACTTTGAACGGGCTGACCTGCTCGTCCCTGCCGCCGATTCCGCTAATGTCGAACGGCTGCCGCCGATCCACCGCCACCGGAATAACGCCGGTCGACAACACCGAGTCGCGAATAAGCGTCAGCGCTTTATTAATCGCTCCGCTGCCCGTCAACTCATGGTCGCTGTCCAGCGGATGATGAAACAGCGACTCCAGATCGACGAGAACCGGCTGATCGCCGCAGGCGATAATATTCTCGTAATGGAAGTCCGTCGCGTTCATCGTATGCAGGACGGCCAGCAGCTTGCCCAGTCGGTAATAAAATTGCTCCGCCTGTCCGCTCGTTTCGCTGCGCTTATGCTCGACGAACTGCATCCAGCCGTATTCCCCCCGATTGCTTACCGATACGGTAAGCAGCGGCGCCCCGTCGTTCATTCTTTCGTTCATCCACGCCAGCAATTGCTGGAACGTCTCGTCGATTCTCATATCTCTCGGTTTATAGACGATGGTGCCGCCGCAGCCGTATCGGATAATCGCCACGGCCCGGCCCTGCTTGTGCGAGTCGCCTTGGCCAAGCTCCAGCCGGGCGATGGCCGTCTCCCGTATACCGAATTGACGGGACAGCACGGCGCTGTCCGCGAAAGAACGGGATACCGTCTCGTGAATGAAACGTTTGACGTCGCGCGTCTTCTCCGCCAGAAGCCGGAACAGAACCGGATACTCCCGCAGCAGCGCATGACGGTACGATTCCCGGTTCAAATATTGTTCGACATAGACCGAATAGCGCTCCTCGGGCGTATGGCCCGCAAGACCGCCTTCCGTACGGAGATAATTGATCTCCAGCATCAAGGTTTTGTGCGCAATCGTATATAATTGGTCCAAATAATATTTGATAATGTCGTTCTTGGCATCCAGGCGAATACGTTGCCGGAACTCGGGCAGCAGGTCGTAGAACAGGCTGTAATAAAACTCTCGCAGGAACGGCTCGAAGAACGTATAGAACGGGAACGCGCGCAGGGCGATCGTCTCGTAATCTTCCCCCGCTTCGCTTCTCGTTTCCCCTTCGCTCCCGTATATTTTCTCTATGTAATCAACCCATTCGGAGCTTGCTCCGAAGTCCTCCTGCTCGTCCCGGCTGAAGTGGCTGCCGACGAATGCAACGTCTACCTTATACCGCCGTTCGAGCAGGCTGGCGAACTCGGAGTGATCCCGCAGTCCGAGCAATTCCTTCCAATAAGGCAGCGCCATCGTCAAATCCGCTTCTTCCGCGGCGGAAGGGCTGCTTTTGCGCTCGCTAATATGGAGCGCCCGATAAGCATAGGCTGTCGTCATCACATAATCCCCTTTCGAACGACGAAGAGATAAGCTTGCGCTTATCTCTTCGTCCCTATCGTTGCCCCGTAATTATTTGCATGATTTCTGGCACTCGACCGTCAGCGTGCACACGTGGCCGTTGTTGCCGATGAAGAAGCTAGCGGCCGCACAGGCGAGACTCGTCAGAATCGTCTCGGCCCATTGCAGTTCCATTGCGCCGCCAACGCTCAGAAGCTCGTCTTCGTGCAGCTCGGCGATCGGGTTCTCGATCGGCAGCGCCGCGCTATGAGCTCTGGCGTAAGGATTTTTCCAACCTTGGTTCATTATTGTCACCTCCTTTCATGCCGCCTCGATCGTTATAGGCCGCAATCAATTGCTGGTAGTACGCGCTCGTCTGCAGCAGTTCGGCGTGCGTGCCGCATGCCGCGACTTGCCCGCGCTCCAGCACGACGATCCGGTCCGCATCCATGACGGTGGACAGCCGGTGAGCAATAATAATTCGCGTACATTCCAACTGCGACAAATATTGCTCGATCCGCTGCTCGTTAATGCTGTCCAGGGCATTGGTCGCTTCGTCGAACACAATGATTCGCGGCGAGTGAACGAGACATCTGGCGATGGCAATCCGCTGCCGCTGTCCGCCGGACAAGTTGCTGCCCGCTTCGGACAGAATCGTATCGTATTTCATCGGCATCGCTTCGATCTCGTCATGGATCTGCGCCGCCTTCGCGGCCAGAACGACTTCCTCGAACCCGATCTCCGGATAGTTGCCCTTGATGTTGTCCAGGATCGATTGGTTGAACAAATACGGCTGCTGGTTCACGATGCCCATCTGCCTGCGAAGATACGGCTTGTCCAGCTCCGTCAGATCGTGGCGGTCGTAGGTCACGCTTCCCTCGATCGGCTCGTACAAGCCGACCAGCAAATTCGCAAGCGTGCTCTTGCCCGAGCCGGAAGCGCCGATGACCGCTACCTTCTGACCCGCTTCGATGTTCAGGCTAATCCGCTTCAATACCGGCTCCGCATACTTCGTATAAGCGTAAGACACGCCGTCCAGTTGGACATTCCCCTCGAGCCGATGCTCCAAGTAGCTCTTATTCGGATCGGATTCAACCGGGGTGTCCATGACGTCCTGCACCCGGCGCAAGTACACTTTCAATTGGAAGAACGTTTCGAAGGACAGAATGAGCGAGTTCGCCGTCGCAATAAAGTAGGCGGCAATCGATTGGAAGGCGATCAGCTCGCCGACCGTCATCTGACCGCTGCCGACCCGCGTCGCCCCGATCCAGATGATAAACATCGGGATGTAGAACGTCAGCGAGCCGGAAAAACCGTTCAACAAGCCGAACAACCGCTCCCGCCGCATGAATGTCCGGACGTATTGCGCATACAGCCGGTGCCAGCGCGTCGACACATTTTTCTCCGCGCCCGAAATTTTGATGTTCAGCATGCCGAGCACCGACTCGTTCTGGAGCGAGAACAGCTTCGTGTCCTTCGCCAGCTCGTCGCGGTTCGCCTCGTGCAGGAACGGCCGAAGCGCGTAGATGCCCAAGTACAATACGCCAAGGAACAAGAAGATAAATAACGACAAGTACATCGATTTCGAAACCATGTAGCCGATAATGACCGTCAACAGAATGCAATCCAGAAAGCTCTTCATCACCTGATTCGCAACAATCATGCGGATCGACCGCAAATTCGAGAACCGGTACATTAAATCGCCGGAGCTTCGTATCTGAAAGAAGCTGTAAGGAATCGAAAGCAATCGTCCGAAAAATCCGCCCGAAAGCTCAAAGTCGACATGGCGGAAAACGCGAATCATCGTCTCGTTCATCAGAAGGCTGAATACGAAGTAGAGCACAAGAGCAAGCAGCAGGCTTTCGATATAGAGCGCCATAGAGCTGCCGCTCTGCTTGATAAGCAGATCGTCGATCATATGCTGAATGAATATAGGCGAGATTAGCGCGAACGCCTGCAAGGAAACGTTGGACGCCAGCATAAAGATCAGCATCTTGGGCTTCTTGAACAGCAGCTTGATATAAGGCTTCCACAGGCTCTTCTGCTTCTGCTTTACGAAATCGTCGCCCGGCTCCGCCCACAGCACGTACCGCGAGAACTTCGCCGCGAATTCCTCCTCGCTCAGCCTGGCTCTGCCGTTGGCCGGATCGAGAATATAATAACGGCCGTTCTTGATCCGCTCGAGCACGATAAAGTGCTTCTGCTCCCAGTAGCATATGATCGGGCCTTCCAGTTCCGTCAATCGTTCCATCTTAAAGCATTTGACCTTAAACCCAAGCTCCTCGGACAGCCGCTTCAACTCGAACAGCGTATTGCCGTCCCGGCCGCTGCCGATCCGGTCGCGCAGCTCGAACAGCGAGAGATGCTTGCCGTAATATCCGCTGAGCATCGCGACGCACGCAATGCCGCATTCGGTCTGGCTCATCTGTTCAATAAACGGAACTTTACGCATCGCAGCCGGCGACTCCCTTCCCGGATGGAAACCCGAGCGTCAGCAGAGACGGAATGCCGCGGTTATGAATGCGCAGCAGCGTCCAGCCGACTCCCGTTATTCCTAGCATTAGACCCATGAGACTCCTCGACTGCATGCCTTCGAGCTTGCTTCGGATATCCGTTCGCTCCAGCGATTGCGCGATGCAGCGATCGATAGCGGGCTTGAACGGGCGTCCCCACTCGGCTGCCGAGATGTCGAGCAGAATGTCGATATTGCCGAACAGACCATGACAGAGCGATAAGCGAGGCTGCTTGCCTGACGCCTCCATGACGGCTTCCATTGCGGCGGCCAGTTGTTCGGGCTTCTCGCCCGAATCCGCGGCCAAGCTTCTGCCAAGCAGTACGCCCGGAGCGCCGTGGCACCAATAATAAGAACCGAACGGGCTGGCTGCATGTTCTCTTAGATCGCGCCAGTTGCGATGTGCCGCATCGAAATTCGACGCTTCGAATTGCGCAAGCTTGGCGCGAAGAGCTCGTCCTTCCTGCCATCCGCATTGCTCCAGCCTGTCGAGCGCATAGATGATACCGGACGATCCGTGCGCGAAGCCGGTCAGTGCGATCGGTTCCGCCTCCAGCCGCTCGATCAGATGACGGCCGTAGAGCACCGCCGTATCGTACGCCGCCTTCTCGCCGGTTGCCGCCCATATATTCGTGCACAGGGTCGCGATACCGGCATAACCGTCCAAATAATCGACGATCGGCACGGTTTCCGTGAATCCGTTCCCCTGTATGTTTTCAAATCCGGATTGCGGAGCCTTGCGGATAGAATCCAGCAGCCCCAACGCGAACCGCCTCGCATCGGGAAACTCGAACAGCTCGTTCAAGTAGATGCCGGCGTATACGACCGCTCCCATGCCGTTAAAAACGGAAGGAGACGTATCGCCTTTCATTCTGTCGAACACCGACATAACATATCGAAAGCTCTTGACCGCAATGTCGCGGTATTTCGTTTCCTTCGTCTGCGCATACATTTGGCCCAGAAAGACCGCAATGCCCATAATGCCGCTGTACAGCGAAAAATCCATCGCTTGCCACATCGGCTTCTCGTCCTGATTGCGTACTCCGATCCAACTGGCGAACTCATCGTTCACGATGGCATGCTCCGTTAGATGATCCGCAATACGCCGCGCCTCCGCCATCGGATCGAACGGCCGCCCATCCTCGGCAGGCCCGTTCCCCGGAAGCGCCTCGACCGCAGCGGCTTCCATATCTCGAATCTCGTTATAATGCAGCGACGCCGACAGCAGTCTCATCTGGAAAGCCATATCGTCTTCTCCGAGACGGTCAATCTGACTGCGGATGATGTCGAGACCGGACTGCTTAAAGATGTCCGTAATAGGTTGGCCGCGGCTGTCCATAATGGACGTACCGTCCAACCGGAACGTAAAATAAGGGATATCGTTGTTCAGTAAATCTTGGATTTCGCTCCATACGACGCGCTCGAACGCCGGTTCCGCCTTCGTAATGTTCCACAGCATTTCCAACAAATACTCGCGCTTTAATCCGTCTCCCATGTAGTCGGGGTGAACGGATGCCGTCAGAAACCGTCCGTAGAGGAAGGTAGGGCGCAGCAGAGCCCGTCCGTGCGAACGGGAGAACAAGGTCGACACGACCTCGAACAGCCGATCTCGTTCTTGCAGCATAATGCGGTAGACCGCTTCGAACCCTCGCATAATATCGCCAATGTATTGCACCGGGTTCATCGTCTCGCCGTTCCGGCGAACCAGATGACGATCGTGGGCCGTAATGAACGGCACCTGCTCGTAGCGCGGCGGACCGTCTTCGTCGTTCTTTAAAGCCCAGCCCGTCATATTGCCCGATACTTGATCGGGCTTGCCGGCAATTCCGCTAATATCGAAGTCGAACCTCATACTGAACAGTTGTCCGGTCGGATACAAGCCCGACGTCAGAACCGTGCGTTGAAGCTCCGAGGACGGAAAAGGCAATAGGCCGGTCTTGAAAATGGAGTTGGCGATAACCGTTTCCATATCGATTACATAAGGCATCTCTCCGCAAGCGACGATGTTCTCATAGTGCATGTCCGTCGACTGGAACAGATGGAATATACCGCTGAACACTCCCATTCGGTAATAATAACGCGCGACCTGTTCTTCATTCTCGCAGGGCCGATGGTCGATAAACTGCTGCCAGCCGTAATGGCCCCGGTCGATCGTCCGAGCGGCAAGCGGAGTTTCTTCCAATCCGCTGCGCTCCAGCCAGCCAAGCCATTGCGCGAACGCGATATCGGTCTCCAGCGACCTCGGCTTATAGACGACCGTCGTACCGTTGTCGAAATGAAGCAGCGTAACCGTCCGACCGTCTTGATGCGAATCGCCCGCACTCATGGCAATACGCTGCAGCACGGCCGGCATTCCGCCTAGCAGCGCTTCTTGAATCTGGCCGTAATCTTCTCCCAGTCTGTCGAACAGCTCGATCCAGTTGCGCGCCGCTCTTGCGGCTTGCTCCGCCATCATTCGCGCCAGCACCGGATACTGCCGCAGAATGCGCTTCCACGCTTCCGCATCGTCGGCCCATCCGCCTACATGCGCTTCAAGCGTCAATTCGGGCTTCTCCTCCCGGCACAGGTGAAAGTCGTACACGACGATTCGATCGCTTAAGCTTCTCAGGTCATTGATCCAGCCTTGTATCCCGTAATGGATGACGTCGTCGCTTACGAGCGGCTTCAACCGTTCGTGTATGCCGCTGCTCCGAATCGTCCGTTCGATATAGTGCAGGAACGGAGCGGTGAACAAAGCGACTCCAAGCTGCTCGTTGCTGCGCATCCACTGCGCCGGCCAATGATTCAAGACGTCTTCCAGCGTCTGTTCCCACTGCATATCGTTAGCGGAGGGGATACCGGCGCCTTGCAGCATGCCGACGAAATCCGCCGTATCGATCCCTCTGGCTTGCAGCCGGCTGCCGAATGCTTCGAGCGAAGAGCCTGAACGGGCCAACCACGGGGCAAGCGCCTCCGCCTCGGACGAGACGGCGCTGAGCCGCTTCGTCTTGCTAGTCCCTCTCTCCGACATGTAAGCAGCCTTCGCATAGGGACGATAAGTATCGATCGTCGTCACGGTATCCCCACCTTCATTCGCTTAAATTAGCATCTCGTCGAACACGACGTCGTCGGGCACGATCTGCTGGAATCCTGGATCGTATAGATAATTACCGGCGGGATAATCGCGCACGCCCACGAACTGCGTTGCTCGACCTCAGCCGCGCCGGAAAGCTCCATCAATTCGGATTCGTTCACTTCACCGATCATATCGATTGCTCGCATCATTATTCACCTCCTTTCGCAATGGCGCTAACGTTCGTCGCTTATCGATCTCTTGCCTTTATCTTAGCAAGCGGACAGAAGGCTGAATATCGTGGCAATCCACACACTTGCTTGTGGTTTCCCACATTCCCTCCCGGTCGATGGCGAAATAAAAAGCCCGCAGGCGCTTCCTTTCGGAAACATGCCTGCGAGCTTCGTTTATACCGGGGACTGCCAATATTTCGCCACTGCCTCCACGCGGTTTCGCACCCCGAGCTTGCGATAAATTTTACTCAAATAAGTTTCAACCGTCCGCACGCTGAGATGCATGCTTGTCGCAATTTCCTTGTTCGTGCTGCCGCCCGCAACCCGCTCCATGACCGTCCGCTCCGAATGCGTCAGATTCATCTGCACATCCGTCGCCGCGTTCCGCAGCTCCACAAGCTCCGCCATTCGGGTAGGAAGAATGGAGAACCCGCACAGTTCTCCTTCCATTGCTACCATCAGTTGCCTCTGAGTCGAATAGGCGGGAAGGTAGCTGACAATTCCCGAGCTCCAATAGTCTTCTACCATCAGTTCGTCCTCGCGCTCGTAGAGGGCGATAATGTGCTTGATGATTTTGTCCTGCTTAAGCTCTCGAACCAATTCCAGCGATTGATTGATAAGTGCGCTTTCGACGAGCAGAATGCCCGGCCGATGGTTCACGAGCACATCGCGTTCGATGCAGTTGCTCGTCATCACTTTGTCGATGAAATGGAATTGCTCGACCAGAAACTTCAATCCGAAAAGCAGCGTTCCTTGTTGCATAATAATCATCGAGCTGCAATGGTGTGCCAGCACAAGCTCCACCTCTGTCCTTATAATACTTCTCCGAATCTTATCGAGTAATGGCCTTATACACGTTCAAACTGCCATTTCCGTAAACCGCCGGGTCCTTCCCTCTGCTGTCGACGCCGTACCGGTACAAATGCCGTTCCGCCAGAGCGGGCTTGTTCTTCAGGCCGTATTTGCCGATAATCAAGCCCAATGCGGCGGACACCTTCGGCGTTGCGACCGACGTCCCCGACGAGAAGGCGTATCCTCCGCCGACCGCCGTGCTTAAAATTTGCTCCCGCTCGTACCACCCCTCCGCCAGCCATCGATCCAGCCCGTATTGCTCGTAATACCGGAAGTCTCCGCCCGGGGCGCTAATGTCGATCAATCCTCGGCCGAAATTCGAGAATATCGACAAATCATTCGTTGGCCCCAAGGAAGCGACCGTCACCACATTAGGCAGCGAAGCAGGCACGTCGAACGCCTGGCCTCTGTACGTTACGCCGTCCTCGGCCATCTTCGCCCGTATAAATTGCTCGAATTGCTTGCGGTTTTTCTCGTTGACGCCATCGTTGCCGACTGCCGCGACGACAACCGAGCCTCTGCTGCGCGCGTATTCGATCGCCCGCTTGTAGCCTTCTATTTCGACAAGCTCCTGATTGCTCTTTCCTTCCGACGAGAAGGTCAGCCCTTTAATTAAATAGCTTCCGAGACTTAAGTTAATGACGTCGACATCGTCCTTGGCCGCTTCGACAATAGCCTTGATGACCCAGATCGTCTCCGCGGAGCCGCTGCCGAATACCCGATAGGACCGGATGCCGATATGCGGCGCAATTCCTTTAATCATACCGTCGGCCGCCACTTGCCCGGCGACAAACGTACCGTGGCCGGTTAAATCGTTAATCTGGCCGACGCTTCCGCTCTCCTGCGGTTCGCCGCCCCGGAACCCGCCGGCCGGAACGAGATTGCGGGAGCCCGGCCGGATGTTGTCAATCAAATCCGGATGCGGATACAGACCGGAATCGATAATGCCGACGACAACCCGAGAGGACCCTTCATAGACGCCGTAGCTTGCTCCGTTGTTCGTCGACAGCTTCATATCCCATTGCATATCCCATAGTTGCGGCAGCGACGCCGTTGCGACCCTCCGCTGCTCTTGAGCCGATTCCAGCGCCCGAACGGACCGGTTAAAATTCTCGACTTGGCTGTCCGCCGCGAGCCGGCTGGCGAACCCGGCCTTGCCTTTTACTTGAATCATGCCAAGCTCTCTGACCTCGTACACAACCTCGAAGCCTTCCTGCTTCACTTTCGAGACGAAACGGTCGTAAGAAATATTATTTCTCTTCAGAAGCGTATAATAGTGATCCTCCCCCGAAACGCCGCCGTTGTTAGGCGAAGCCGTTACAGGAAATACCGTGATAATCAAACTTACGATTAACAGGAGCGGGAACCATCTCCACGAGAAACTTGTTGCCTTGCCGTGCACAGAATCGTTCTTCCGTCTCATAAACGGCTTGTCCAAAATTGATCTCCCCTATCTATGATATAATGATGGCCTGGCCCTAAGCCCGCCCGCCTAAACGATATCAATGTCCCCCCTCTCGTCAAAATTCTGCCTATCAATCTAGCGGCGCTAGATTGATACCGACAATTATATACCAAAAATTGAACTTTTAAAATTAAACCTGTTTATCAATTTCTTGGAAGAGTAGGATAAATAAAACCTTTTTCCTAGCGAACCGTTCGCTAGGTTGGTCAGTATTCGTAAAATATAGGACCACGGGATCGGGGTATAAATTCCTGTCGGTACAGCCTTGTATGTATAGATAAGCCCTATTTTCCCGACAAAAAAACGGTCCCTCCGCGCCTTGCGCAGAAGAACCGCCATTCATTTATTGCTTCCAAGAACCGCTCCGTTTGCCGTTCATCGAATTCCCCGTCATCCGGCGCCAGAACGCCTTAAGCCTTGCCGGGACGGACAACTGCATGGCGGAGCCCCAGCCGTCGTATTTGCCTTCCTTGCCGTTCAACAGCCGGTACAGCTCATCCACGCGGCGGTTGAGCGTATCCAGCTTCACGTCGTCCTGTCTGCTGATAACGAGCGGATACGGATATTCCGGCTCCGGATCGCCGCTCTTGCCCTCTTCGATCCGATAGCCGAGCCGTTCAAGCGTCTGCCTCATACCGAGCCGATCGTCGTTATGGCGGAACAGCAGCCAATGATAGACCGTCCGCCGCCGATCGATCCGATCGCCGTGATGCGCAAGCGCATACACCATCTGCGCATTATGAATAAGAAGCTGCTCCCGATCGTCGGGCAGCATATAGTTGTAGAACGCCCACTCCGGGTCCGGCTTCCGATAAAGCTGCGCGCGTATATCCGCATTGTGCCGGATGAGCGCTCTCAGGGCGCTTTCGTCGTAATCGCTGCGCACGTAGTAGTAAAACTCCAGCTTGGATTCCGTATGCAGCCGGCCTACGTAATAATGCTCGCCGGCTCCCGACATAACCTGCTCCAATCGGGCGGCCCAGTTCTCCAGCTCGAGCACCGCGTCTGCTTTTCGTTTGCCGCTGTGCGACAGCCGGTAAACGTTCACTGTAACGGACAGCAGCTCGTCGAAAGAGTCGACCGGATAATCGGCTCTATATCCGGAATTGACAAGCAACCGCAAATGCTCGCTGTTCGTTCGCCGTTCAAAAAAACCCCAGTCTTCTCCTGTCATTTCCGTCTATATTACCTCTCTATCCTGCCATGTTGTCGCTGGATGACCGACTAACGCCGTCAATGCCGCTGAGCCTATTATACTGCAATTGCTATAACGAACCAACCTACGATTTGCCTAGATTCGGATAGGCTGTTGCGCAATTGCGCGCAAGCGGCCAAATAGCCGATTTCCGGAACGATTCATTCCGGAAATCGGCATGGGAGCTTGCGGCAAGTATGATTGCCATTCTGCATATACTTATATCAAAATTGTATTTGCCCGCAGACGGCGTTATTTCAGCAGTGCGTCGATCGAGTACTCCCCGGCGCCGATGAATGCAACGCCAAGCGCTACCGCAATCAGCACAAGATTGTACTCGTAGCCGTTCTGCGTCACCCACAGCCCGTTCTTCCCATGCACCTTTACGATCGACATCAGCATCGTAACGATAATGAGCGCCGCCCCGACCCAAGTCAGCAAGCCGAAGCCCAGCAGCAGCCCGCCGACCAATTCGCCCGCTCCGGCGGCGAACGCCATCCATACGCCCGGCTTCAATCCGATCGATTCCATCCAACCGCCAGTTCCTTTCAGCCCGTGCCCGCCGAACCATCCGAACAGCTTCTGCGCCCCGTGCCCAACAAATAAAATACCGATAACGACCCGAATAATAAGCAACCCTGTGTCCATCATGTTAACCTCTCCTCTTGTTTCCGTTCTCTCGCGGAACGGTTATTGTTTGCCGTTGATTGAATGATAATATAAGTTACTTACTTAAGTCAAGTAGATAAATAAAATTAAGTTTTTTATTCGACATCGTTCCGTATCACTTACCTTTCCTTAGTACATATGGTACAATAGACGACAGAGAAGGGGTGATACGGTTGGATTACTCGAAGATGTGCCCGAAATACGAATCCGCCGCCGAACTGCTCGGCAAGAAATGGACAGGCCTGATTATTCGGGTGCTGCTGGGCGGACCGAAACGGTTCAAGGAAATGAAAGAGCAGATTCCAGACATGAGCGATAAGATGCTGACCGACCGCATGAAGGAGCTTGAAGCCATCGAAATCGTGAAGCGTAACGTATATCCGGAAATGCCGGTTCGAATCGAATATGAATTAACGGATAAAGGCCGCGATCTTGAGCCCGTCATCCTGTCTATTCAGAATTGGGGCGAGAAGTGGATGTAGCTCCGCTCGGCACAATGAACAAGGCTGCGGCCGCCGCATGATCGATCATGCGGCGGCCGCAGCCTTGTTTCATTCGCCTTATGCGTGTTTATTTATGTTTGCGCCAATCCATACTGCTGTTGTTCAGCAAATATTCGAAGTTGTTGTCCAGCCGCTTCTGCTCCGCCTTCCGCGCTTCCTCCGCACGGACGCGCCGTTCCTCTTGCCGCTTCTCCTCGTCGGCTTTCAACTGCTCCTGCTGCTGCTTCAGCTTCTGCAGCACGTCTGCGCCAAGCAAATCTTTCAGCGTCGCCGGCTTATCGGATTGTACGTTCGCCGAAGCGCCTTGCTGTCGGCCATGTTGTTGCTTTCTCGCCATTGCGTCCCATCTCCCTTGCCTTTCCTTCTATACCAATGATGCGTTGAGCAGCTCCCGCTGCGCCTTCGTCAAGCTCTTGAAGACCAGATCGTACGAATGGTCAATCATATCGCACACCTCGTCTTTCGACAGCTCCTTAACGAACGAGACCGTATTCCAGTGCGTCTTGTTCAGATGATAGCCCGGCTTCACGGCCGGATGCTGCTCCCGCAAATTCAGCGCAATGGCCGGATCGCATTTGAGCGATACGCTGTCCTCGGACAGCAAAGCGAACATTTTGCCTCCGACCTTCGCCACGAACGGGTCCGGCCCGAACGGATACGTCTCCTTCGCTCCCTTGCGGCTCAAGCAATACGCTTTAACCGATTCATAATTAACCATCCGGACTCGCCTCCATACCTTTACCGCTCCAACTCCCAAGCTCCACATCCCGCAACCTGCTTCGAGGTTATCATACAGCGGCCGCAAGCGTAAAGCAAAGCCCCGCCCAAACACGCTCTGTCAACAAACTGCCTGAGCCGAAAGCTTACAGGCTGTCGAGAAAGTCTCGACAACCTGTGACCGAAACAAGCGCCTGTTGGAGGTGCTTATTTCGATCGACACCCCGCACGCAGTCGATTAAGTTCTCCTCAAAGCCGCTTAACCGCTCGCTAGATGCTGAAAAGTAACATTGCCTTAGAAATAGAAGTCTTTGTAGGACTCCTATTCCGTAATGGAATCATTAGCGAGTAAATAACAGTCTGCTCCAGACTCTTATTTCACCGCGAAGCATGTGGTCGATCGGAACGGTCTGTTTAACAAACTTCTCCCTGCGCCGGTCCTTATCACTTCAAGCGCTTGCTTTCCTTCCATCCTGTACCGGCAAGTACCGACAATGTAACCAAGAGGTCTTGGACAAGGCACACGGTTTCTCGACACCGAAGCGCCCCTAGGAGACGCCTATTTCGTTCGACACCCCGCACGCAGTCGAATAAGTGCTCCTCAAAGCCGCTTAATCGCTCGCTAGATGCTGAAAAGTAACATTGCCTTAGAAATAGGAGTCTTTATAGGACTCCTATTCCGTAATGGAATCGCTAGCGAGTAAATAACAGTCTGCTTCAGACTCTTATTTCACCGTGGGGCATGTGGTCTACCGAGCGGCCCTATAAGTGGAATCCCTTTTACTGTGGTCCTTACAACCTCAGACGTTTGCTTTCCTTCCATCCTCGTTACAACAGCGAAGGCAGCGTTACCTCTCCCCTCCAGACAAAAGGCAAGCCCGGACGTCCGCGGCAACACGCCCTAAGCTTCTCGACGCTCTGCGGCTCCTTTTCCCGGGAAATAATACTCATGCAACCGACCGCCGCCACGAAAGCCGCACCGCATCACTAGAAACTGTAGGGTAGGGCTTGCACGCATCTGCCCATCCTATCAGCCGCCGAGTACACGCAAGGGATACGATACGAGAGGCTTCCTTCCGCTCCAGCGAGGCAGGAGGCTTGTTGCGAAGCCGGCGGTGCATGGGTTAGTTTTGGTTTTGCAGTTAGGGGGCGGGGGGAGTGGAGGGGCGGAATCGTTCTGGAGAAGCGTCAGCGGTCGGAAGAACGATCCGTCTCGCAGCGGGAGCTCCCCTTATTTTATGCGCGCAGCGTTATTTTCCCCTTCCGAACAAATAAAACTGCCCCGGCCAATAAGCACAGGGGCAGTCCCATAAATCGGTAAATCAGTCACATCAAGCTTCAGCCTACATGCCGAGCCATTTCTTGAAGAGATGCTTCGTCGTATCCTTGTTGATCGCCGCGATCGACGTCGTCAGCGGAATCCCCTTCGGACATGCGCGCACGCAGTTTTGCGAGTTGCCGCAGCCTTCGATGCCGCCGTCTTCCATCAGCGCGTCGAGACGCTCTTCCTTGTGCATCTCGCCCGTCGGATGCGTGTTGAACAGACGCGCCTGCGAGATTGCGGCCGGACCGATAAAGCTGCTCCGGTCGTTTACGTTCGGGCACGACTCCAGGCAGACGCCGCATGTCATACATTTGGACAGCTCATAGGCCCATTGACGCTTCGTCTCCGCCATACGCGGTCCCGGACCAAGATCGTACGTGCCGTCGATCGGAATCCACGCTTTTACGCGCTTCAATGCGTTGAACATGCGCTCGCGGTTAATGACAAGGTCGCGCACAACCGGGAACGTGCGCATCGGCTCGAGGCGAATCGGCTGCTCGAGCTTGTCGATCAGCGCGCTGCACGCCTGGCGAGGCTTGCCGTTAATGACCATCGAGCAAGCGCCGCACACTTCCTCCAGACAGTTCGATTCCCAGCATACCGGCGCCGTGCTGCCGCCGTCCGTTTTCGTCGGATTGCGCTGAATTTCCATCAGCGCGCTAATGACGTTCATGTTATTCCGGTAAGGTACTTCGAATTCTTCCGTGTACGGCGCCGAATCCGGACCGTCCTGACGGGAGATTATCAGCTTCACCGTTTTGGCCGCTGCTGTCGTTTCCGCCATCGTCGTTTCCCTCCTAAAGGTATTTCGTTCGCTTATTCGTTCGCCGAATTAATGCTTGTTGCTCGAGTAGTCGCGTTTGCGCGGCTTAATCAGCGAGGTATCGACGTCCTCGTAAGAAATTTGCGGACCGTCCTTCGTCCATTTCGCAATCGTCGTCTTCAAGAAATCTTCATCGTTGCGGTCCGGGAATTCCGGCTTGTAGTGCGCGCCGCGGCTCTCGTCGCGAAGCAGAGCGCCGAGCGTCATCGCTTCAGCCAACTCGAACATATTCCACAATTGGCGCGTGAATGCGACGCCCGCATTGTTCCAGCGCGCCGTATCGTTAATGTTGATGTTGTTGTAGCGCTGCTTCAGCTCTTTGATCTTGGCGATCGTCTGCTGCAGACGGTCGTTGTAGCGAACGACGGTCATGTTGTTCGTCATCCACTCGCCAAGCTCTTTATGCAGCACGTATGCGTTCTCCGTACCGTTCATCTTGAGGATGCTTTCATATTTCTCCGTCTGGCGTTTCACTTCACGGTCGAATACGGACGAAGCGATGTCTTCGGCCGACTTCTTCAAGCCTTTAATATACTCGACCGCTTTCGGGCCCGTCACCATGCCGCCGTAAATTGCGGACAAGAGCGAGTTCGCGCCGAGACGGTTCGCGCCATGATATTGGTATTCGCATTCGCCGCAAGCGAACAGACCCGGAACGTTCGTCATTTGGTTGTAATCCACCCACATGCCGCCCATCGAGTAGTGCACCGCAGGGAAAATTTTCATCGGAAGCTTGCGCGGATCGTCGCCGACAAACTTCTCGTAAATTTCGATAATGCCGCCGAGCTTGACGTCAAGCTCCTTCGGATCTTTGTGCGACAGGTCGAGGTATACCATGTTCTCGCCGTTGATGCCGAGCTTCTGGTCGACGCATACGCTGAAAATTTCGCGCGTCGCGATATCGCGAGGCACGAGGTTGCCGTACGCCGGATATTTCTCCTCCAGGAAGTACCAAGGCTTGCCGTCTTTGTACGTCCAGATCCGTCCGCCTTCGCCGCGCGCCGATTCGGACATGAGACGGTTTTTGTCGTCGCCCGGAATGGCCGTCGGGTGAATCTGAATCATCTCGCCGTTCGCGTAGTTGACCCCTTGCTGGTACACGGCGCTCGCCGCCGTACCGGTGTTGATGACCGAGTTCGTCGTTTTGCCGAAAATGATGCCGGGGCCGCCCGTCGCGAGAATGACGGCGTCCGCGCGCATCGTGTGAACTTCCATCGTGCGCAGATCCTGCGCCGATACGCCGCGGCAGTGGCCGTCGTCGTCGAGTACCGCGCCGAGAAATTCCCAGTGCTCGAACTTCGTGACGAGACCGGCCGTTTCCCAGCGGCGTACTTGCTCGTCCAGCGCGTACAGCAATTGTTGGCCCGTCGTCGCGCCGGCAAAAGCCGTACGGTGATATTGCGTGCCGCCGAAACGGCGGAAGTCAAGCAGGCCTTCCGGCGTGCGGCTGAACATGACGCCCATCCGGTCCATCAGATGGATGATGCCCGGCGCCGCGTCGCACATCGCTTTAACCGGGGGCTGGTTCGCGAGGAAGTCGCCGCCGTATACCGTATCGTCAAAGTGCTCCCAAGGGGAGTCGCCTTCGCCCTTTGTATTTACCGCACCGTTGATGCCGCCTTGCGCGCATACCGAGTGGGAACGCTTTACAGGCACGAGCGAGAACAGGTCGACGTGAACGCCGGCCTCCGCTGCTTTAATCGTCGCCATCAGGCCGGCAAGACCGCCGCCGACGACGATTACTTTATTTTTAGCCATATCGAATGCTCTCCTTTCAAGGGTCTGTTACTGTATCTAGCCGATCGCAAGCGCCGACGCCGCGACAGAAGCCGCTTCTTTGAAGTCGTCGCCCGTGAATGCAACGATCGACAGCAGGAAGAGGACGGAAATAATGACGAACAAGCCCATGCAGATCGCAGACGATACACGCTGCGCGCGAGGACCTACCGTGATGCCCCAGCTAATCAGGAATGCCCACAGACCGTTGCTGAAGTGGAATACGGCCGCCAGAACGCCGATGACGTACAGCACGAGACTGACCGGATGCGTGAAAATATCATGCATATGCGCGCCGAGCTCTTCGTGCGTCAAGTTGCCCACCGCCACTTGGAACCGCGTCTCGTACAGATGCCAGAAAATGAAAATAAACGTAATGACACCCGTTACGCGCTGCGCTACGAATGCCCAGTTGCGGCCGTAGCTGAAGCGGCCGGCGTTAAAGTTCGACTGATAGGCCATGTACAGGCCGTATACGCCGTGGAAGAGCAGCGGCAGGAAGATGCCGAATATTTCCAAGAAGTACACGAGCGGCAAATCGTTCAGAAACTTTACGCTGTCGTTGAACCCTTCCGGTCCCGATTCATACGCGGAATAGTTCGTGATGGCATGCTCGATGATGAACAAGCCGAGCGGAATAACTCCGAGCAGGGAGTGCAGCTTCCGCCAATGGTACGAGTTAGCTTTCATAAATTGTGCGTTCTCCTTTCCTGTCTTGCCCGATTAATTGCGGTTCGGCGCTTGCCATGCAGCGCCTTCCAATTCGTACAACAAAACATTCTCCATTGTACTCCTGACCCCGTACAGCGTCAACAAATGTCGACACAGCTTCGCCACATCTTCCATCCTACTCCTTTTCCGCTTATAATGGAATTGCTTATTGTTGATAATTTCTTATAACAGATTTGCATAAGTCTGCAACCCATCGAGATGGAGGCGTTTTGATGCTCGAAGATATGCTCGCATTCGCCGTCGTCGTCGAACAGTCCAGCATGAACAAGGCGTCGGCGCAGCTTAATTTGTCCCAGCCCGCCTTGTCGCGTCGGATCGCAAAGCTGGAAGAGGAGCTTGGCATCGAGCTGTTCCGGCGGATCGGCAAAAGGCTGGAGCTGACGCGCGTCGGTCAGTTGACCTACGAATACGCGCTGGAGCTGCGAACGCTCCATCAGCGTTATCTGCACACCGTATCCGGCTTTCGGACGGACGGCCCGACCGAGGTGACGATCGGCGCCAGCCTGACGACGCTTCAGACGACGCTGCCCGACTTCATCAAGTCGCTTAACGAGAGCCATCCCGATCTGGACATTAAAGCGGTGACCGGCAAGACGCACGAAATCGTCTCGCTTGTCCGGGAGCGCAAGGTCGACTTCGGCATCGTCGCTTCCCGCATTCAGGATGCGCAGCTTCACTGCGTTCCGCTATTCGACGACCATCTTGTGCTCGTCATGCCCCGCAACCAGTTCTTGACCGACCGCGGGCCGATGAAGATCGACGAGCTGGACGGCCTGCCGGTCATTCTGTTTACGAAGGGCACCTGGTATCGGACGCTGACCGACGACGTGTTCAGCAAATACAAGCTGGAGCCCGATGTGCGCATGGAGATCGATTCGTTCGAAGCGATACTTCGCCTTCTTGCCACCTGTCGAGCGGCCACCTTGCTGCCGCGCTCTTATGTAAGACCGCAAATGCTGGATGACAATGAGCTGATCGTCGCACCGATCCGGGAGCTGGAGGAGACAAAGCGGACGACTTCCCTTATCTATGCGTCGCCGTCCGGCTTAAGCCCGGCCGTGAAGCTGTGGGTCGACAGCCTTGCTTCCGCTTATCCCCGATCGCTGGCGTGATGCGGCCGATCCGCCAAGCTTAAAGCGAATATACGAGAAGTCGCGGCCTGCACATTGCGGCCGCGACTTATTCGATATTGTCATTATATAGTATGTTTCCTCCTGACGAAGTCCATTCGCCGGATCGCCGATATTTCACCGCGTTGACGAATGTTCCGGCGCTTGCCGCAGTCCGCTACAGCTCATTGACGGATACGACGGCTTCGAGCTTTTTGGCCGGCTTGCGCCAATGCTTCTCGTTGCCCGGCAAATCGTCGAACCACTCGGCGTCGCTCGGACAGTCCAGAATCATAAATTTGCCATACTCCTGCTCGCGGGACTGATGATATTTCAAATACGCCTTGCCGTTCTCCACGGCCAATATTTCGATTTTGCCCGAGGTGTGGCTCATCGACAGCCGAACCCGCTTGCCGAGGCCCGACGTTCTTGCCTTCGCCTCCTCGACGATGCGGTAGACCCGCTCCAGCGGCAGCACGAACTCGCGATTGCCCGCTACCGGGCGGTTAACGAAGAAATAGTAGGGCGTCACTCCGGCCCATGACAGCCGGTCCAGCAGTTCGGCCAACACGGCCGGATCGTCGTTAATGCCTTTCAGGACAGGCGTCTGATTGACGACAATCGCGCCTGCGTCGTGGAGCGCACGGAAGCAGAGCTTCGCTTCGGACGTAATTTCGCGGGGATGATTAATATGAGCCATTACATAAATTCGCTTCTCCTCCGTCGAGTAAGCGCGGATCAAATCCAGCAGCTCCTGATCCTCGTAGATGCGCATCGGGTTAAAGACGGGAATTTTGGAGCCGAGGCGAATAATTTTGACATGGTCGATCTGCCGGAGCTGCTCGATAATCATCCGCAGCTTGGGCGTTGCGAGAATCAAGCTGTCTCCGCCCGTCAGCAGCACATTGTTGATCTGCGGATTGGCGGCAATATAGGCGATCCCTTGCGATACGTCCGACATGGCCTCCTTCACATCGTTGCGGAACAGTCGCTTGCGGAAGCAATACCGGCAGTACGAGCCGCACACCTCCGAGACGATAAGCAGCGCCGTCGTCCCGTACTTATGCTGGCAGCCCGGCACGACATAGTTCGTATCCTCGTCCGAGGCGTCCCAACGGCCGTATTCGCTCAGTTCCCCTTCGTTCGGGATGACAAGCTTGCGAATCGGGTCGTCGGGATTATCCCAATCGATTAAGCTCAGGTAATAATCATTGACGCGAAATACAAACTTGTCCGTGATCGGCTTCAGTACGTCCTTCTCCTCGTCCGATAGCATCGGAATTTTGCCTACATCCGTGATGTATTTGACCTTTCGCATGCGACACTCTCCTTCGTCCCGATTATGAGATAAAGGGATAACCATAATGTCAAGAGGTTGCATAGATCGCCAGCAGGGTCAATATAAACACAAAAAAAGGACCCTGAGCAAGGGTCCGCAATCGATCATAATGAAAATGGCCAAGGACCCATCCACTGCTGACGAGGTTAGCTGACGGACTCGGGTAAGATGGTACCCTACATTCAACGCTCGAATGATTCGCCCCAATTGACTGGTTCCCCCGCTTTTCAACCCGATCGGGTTGAAAATTAAGCGCACAAAGAGTATATCGGCTATTGTTTGAAAAGTCAAACAATAGCCGATGATGCCGTCTTGCGACAGCCCCCTTCCCTTCGCGGCTACATCAAATATCGAGCATATATATAAATGCTTGAGATGACGATGGAAACCAGCATAAGCGGAAAGCCAATTTTTAAATATTGGACAAACCGGATCGGATAGCCTTCCTTGCCCGCCAGACCGGCAACGATCAGGTTGGCGCTTGCCCCGATCAACGTTCCGTTGCCGCCCAGGCATGCGCCGAGCGCAAGACTCCACCAGAGCGGCTCCAAGTTCGATACGCCCATTTGTCCCATTTCTTGAATCATCGGAATCATCGTCGCCACGAACGGAATGTTGTCCAGAAACGCCGAGGCTATAGCGCTCATCCATAGGACAAGCATCGACGCGGCGACCGGATCGCCGCCCGTCCAATCGATGGCAGCAGCGGCAAGCTCCGCGATAACGCCCGTCTCGACCAGCCCGGAGACGAGCACGAACAGGCCGACGAAGAAGAAGATGGTCGTCCATTCGACTCGCGTCAACGCCTCTTCCATCCTATGCTCGCCGGTTAGCAGCAGAAGCAAGAACGCGCCCGCGAGCGCGACGGTCGCGGATTCGAGATGAAATGACTGGTGCAGGAAGAAGCCAAGAATCGTCAGCCCCATAACGATCAAGCATGTGGCCAGCAGTCTGCGATCCGTAATCATTTCCGACGTATCCAAGCGCAGCAGGCTTGCCTTCAACTCCGGCGTCGTTCGAATTTGCTTGCGGAACATGAGGACAAAAAGCGCGATGTACACAAGCATGATGACGATAATAATGGGCGTCAAGTTTTCGATAAATGCCATAAAGGTCAATTCCTTGACCGCGCTGCCGATCATAATGTTCGGGGGATCGCCGATAAGCGTCGCCGTACCGCCGACGTTGGAGGCTATAATCTGCGTAATCAAGAACGGCACCGGGTTGATCTGCAATTGCCGGGTAATGCTGAACGTGACGGGCACCATCAACAAAACGGTCGTCACATTGTCAAGAAATGCGGAGCCGGTCGCCGTAATGAGCGACAACGCAATCAATATTTTAACGGGGTCGCCTTGCACTCTCTTCGCCGCCAGCACCGCAAGGTATTTAAATAATCCGGTCTCCGAGGTTATCGTCACGATAATCATCATCCCGATAAGCAGGCCGAGCGTATTGAAATCGATATGTCGAAGCGCCGTTGCCTGATCGACAATTCCCGCGACGATCATTACGATCGCGCCGGTCATGGCGAGAATCGTCCGATGGATTTTCTCCGATACGATCAGAGCGTAAATCACCAGAAAAATGCCGATTGCCCAATAAGCTTGCTGTTCCATAATGCCGCTGATCCTCCCCTGTCCGTCTGCCCCATTTGCCTAATATACCCGGAAAACGACAAAAAGAGCCCGCTGTTGACAGGCTCCTCCGGTCGCTTCCTATGCTGTTGTTGTCCATTATAAGACACTGCCGCCTTCATGTAAACAGGTGACAACGCAATGCGAGCAGGCTTATCGGACGATCGCTTCCTCGAACTGCTCGATCTGCTTGTTCGTTCCGATCACAACCATAACGTCGCGTCCCGCCAGCACCTCGTCCGCCGTCGGGGCGATAATGACGCCGCCGCGCGGCTTGTTGATCGCCACGATGCTGCAGCCGAACCGCGCGCGCGTATTCAACTCGTGCAGCGACTTGCCGTTCAGGCAATCGGGCACCGCCAGCTCCGCGATCGTATATTCCTTGGACAGCTCGATATAATCGAGCAGGTTCGGCGACACGAGCTGATGCGCGACGCGAATGCCCATATCCCGCTCTGGATAAATGACCCGGTCGACGCCAAGCTTCTCCAGCACCCGGCCGTGAAGCTCGCTGAGCGCCTTCGCCACGACCGTCTTTACGCCGATATCCTTAAGCTGGATCGTCGCCAGAATGCTGGCCTGTATATCGTCGCCGATCGCGACGATGCCACAGTCGAAATTGCGAACGCCAAGCGCGCGCAGCGTCGCCTCGTCGGTTGCGTCCGCCGTTACGACGTGGGTCAGAATGCGGCTCATGTCGTCGACCGTTTCTTCGTTCTTGTCGATGCCGAGCACCTCGTACCCGAGCTCGATCAGCTCTCGGCCCAGACTGGAGCCGAATCGGCCAAGTCCGATAATAACGAACTGTTTCATTCCACTTCTCTCCTAATCTCTATATCGCGGCTGCGGCAATAGCGCGCCCTTGTACGTTAACCGATAATGATTTTGCCTTCCGGATGGCGATACAGCTCCTTCTCCGCACGAGGGCCGAGCGCATAAGCGAGCGTCAGCGGGCCGAGACGGCCTGCGAACATCGTGACGCTCAGAATGATTTTGCCGAAATCGGACAGCGTCGGCGTAATGCCGGTGGACAAACCGACCGTGCCGAACGCCGACGTCGCCTCGAACAGCAGCCGCAGAAACTCCCGGTCCTCCGTGGCGGAGAGCATTATCGTAACGGCAATAACAAGAAGAAGAGACAGCATCGTAATCGTGAGCGCTTTAAAAATTCGTTCGCGCGGCAGCCGATATTTGAAGAACACGATATCCTCCTTGCCGCGAATCATAGCGATAACGGCGCCGATCAGCGTCGTGAACGTCGTCGTTTTAATACCGCCGCCGGTCGAGCCCGGCGAAGCGCCGATAAACATGAGCATAACCATAAAGAATAACGTTGCATGACGCAGCGCTCCGATATCGATCGTGTTGGCGCCGGCCGTACGAGGGGTGACGGACTGGAACATCGCCGCCCATATTTTGGCCGGCCAATCGAGCGAGCCGAGCGTCTTGCCGTTCGTAACTTCGAATATAAAAAAGACGATAGCGCCAAGCGCCAGCAGCGCGCCGGTCATCGATAATACGACCTTCGAGTGCAGCGACAGCCTTCTATTGCGGCGGAACTCGATCAGATCGGACATGACGATAAATCCGAGCCCGCCCAGAACGATCAGTCCCATAGCAGTAATGTTCACGACGGGATCGCCTACGTACGCCGTCAAGCTGCGGTATTCGCCGAACAAGTCGAAGCCCGCGTTGTTGAACATGGAGACGGCATGCCAGACGCCGAAATAAACGGCCTTGCCCAGCGGCATATCGAATGCGAATCGGGAAGCGAACAGAATAGCGCCCGTCGCTTCGATCGCAAGCGAATAGACGATTACTTTGCGAATGAGCCGGACGATGCCTTCCATGCTCGATTGATTCATCGCCTCCTGCAAAATAAGCCGTTCCTTCAGCGATATCCGCTTGCGCAGCGCAAGGGCGATCAGCGTCGCCATCGTCATGAAGCCTAAGCCGCCGACTTGAATAAGGGAAATGATGACGAGCTGGCCGAATGTCGTGAATTGCGTGCCCGTATCTACGACGACCAGTCCCGTTACGCAGGTTGCCGACGTAGCCGTAAATACCGCATCGATATAACGCAAATAATGCCCGTCCGTATTCGAGATCGGGAGCGACAGCAGCAATCCCCCGAGCAAAATAATAAGCGCGAAGCCGGTCACTAGAATGCGGGGCGGCGACCAATTGAACAGCTTGGGTTTCTTCTCTTTCTCCATTGTTCGTTCCTCTCCTCATCCAATGGACAGAAGCTCCGGTCTCCTTCGCGCATAAAAAAAAGGCATTGGAAACCCAATGCCGTCTGCGATGAGTTCTGTCCATTCAGCCTGCGAGGTTAGCTGTCGGATTCGGGCCCGGATAGATCGCCCTATCAGCATGCGCGGCTTGCGCCCTTCGCATAGCTGAACTCACCCCAAGTTACCGTACTAATGAAGGACGGCAACAATATGGTTCCCCCGTTTTCCTATGGAAATTCGGCTGTTGAATATGCTGTTTTTGCTAAGCAACGTAAACGATTATATAGCGAAATGGAGAGGGAAACCAACAAGGATTTATAACCGATTGCGCCGGTTTTAACCGAAAAAGACCGAATCCCTTGGACAACTTGATCGTTAGCTGGACGCTGATCGTTATTTTACGCTCTTGCGAGCATTATCGATATTTTGTATCTCTTTTTATGCCGTACGGACTTGTTTGTATTCGTTCGACAGGGATAACGATCCAGACATTGACGGAGCCAAGCCCACATATGCTATCGTAAAGGGAACGAGCCTGATCGACGATTGGAGGTAACCGATGACCCACACTCCGCCGCTGCCGCAGCGTATTCCGCGCTCCATTATCGTGCTCGGCATACTGGGGCTGCTCTTATTTTTTGTCGTGCAAATTTTGCCCGGATTCATCTCGCCGCCCAGCGAAGGAAACGCCGAACGCTCCGCTCCCGCGGGAATAATTTCCAAGGAAGCAGCGGAGGCCAAAGCCGCCCAATTCGCCAAGCGGCAGTTCGGCTTGGCGGCCGGGGACGAGACTCCGCACGCCGTTCATCAATCAGACAGTCTGCTGTACGGCTATCTGGCCAAAAACAAGAAGCTGGCGCACTTCGAGCAGACGTATGACGGACGGTTTCCAACCGATACGATGCAGACCGAAGTGAAGACGCCGTCGGGCGCGCTGTTCGTCTACGTCCACCTTGAGACGGGAAGAATCGTCGGCTGGCGGCTGTTTCCGGCCGATAAGGCTGTGAAGAAAAAAGCGCCGTACTATTCCGACTGGTCCAAGCTTCAACTCGCCCGCAATACGGCCGTCCAGCAGGGCGGATTCCGGCTGTCCGAGCTGAAGGACGGACAAGTGAACGGCAGTCAGGTCGTCTTCCGGCCGCAAGGTTACGCTATCGGAGACGCGCAGCTTGCCGTTCGCGTCACCGTCGAGCCGCTGCCCGTTACGGGCCAATTGAAGGCGGTCCAATACCGCGCCGCTTTCGCCGTGCCGGACCATTATGCCGCCTATATTCAAAAGCAGAAAAATACCGCATCCGCTTTGTCGCTGTACGGCAGCCTGCTGATGAACCTGCTTCTTTTCATTGCCGCAATCGTCTTCGCCATTCGGCGGCGGCGCTCGACTTCGCTGCTGCGCGGGCTGCTGCTGACGGCGCTGTTCCTTGCTTTCTATATCGCGAACAACTTCAATATGGCGGACGGCATCCGCGCCTCGTACGGCGCGCGGCCGGACGTCGAGACGCTTACGGCGGCCGGTATCGTCGTCTCGAACATTTTTACCGTATTGATGGGCATCGGCATCTACTTCTGTCTGGTCGGCGGCGACGGCTTGTGGCGAGGCTTCGGCCAGCGGCTATGGGCGAGATACGGCGAAGCGGGCTACGGCGATCACGTATGGCGCTCGATGAAGCTGTCTTATCCGCTCGCGTTCGTCCTGTTAGGCGCTCAATCGGTGCTGCTGTTCGGACTTGACCGATCAATCGGCTCCTGGTCAACGACAAGCGTGGAGTCATCGCCTTACAACCTTGCGCTTCCGCTCCTGTATCCGCTGCTCGCGTGGTGCGCCGCCATATCGGAGGAAGCGATGTACCGGCTGTTCGGCATCGCGTTGTTCAAGAAGCTGCTCAGACGCCAATGGCTCGCTTATCTCGTGCCGACCGTCATCTGGGCGCTCGGACATGTGTCGTATCCGGTCTATCCGTTCTACAGCCGCCTTATCGAGCTGACTATCGTCGGCCTGCTGTTTTGCGTCCTGTTCGTCCGCTACGGCTTCATTACAGCCGTATTCACGCACGCAATGCTCGATACGGTGCTGATGTCGTTCAATCTGCTGCAGCTCGGCACGCCGGTCAACCTGCTCGCCGCTGCTGTCTACCTTGTACTGCCGGTCGGCATCGCATGGCTGCTGCGCTCGTTCGCCAATCGCAGCAAAGCGGCGAGGGTATAAGCGACTTCGAATGGGACTCTTATCGCGACCTCCCGCTTCGAGAGCCGAACTTAAGTGTCTACAGGGGCGCTTATCTCACGGAGGGCGATGCTAAGAGCGTATTAGGCGACTCCCAGAGTCTCTTACTTACGCTCCGAGCGCCCCCAGAGCAGCCCATTGCACGTAATAAGTAACTTTACGTGACTCTTATCGCGACCTCCCGCTTCGAGAGCCGAACTTAAGTGTCTGCTGGGGCGCTTATCTCACGGAGGGCGATGCTAAGAGCGTATTAGGCGACTCAAAAATCGCTTACCTCCGGACTGTCGTGAGACAAACCTAAGTAATGTGTCGAACAACACACTTATCGCCTTACGCCACATTCGCTTAAACGGCATTAGTCGGCGACGTGCCTTCTACAACAAAAAGTGGATGAGCATCCCTCTTGCGAGGGGAAGCTCATCCACTTTTTGCACGTTCATCGCCCGGTTACTCCTGCACGAACGTCTCGACGTCTGCGGCCGCGCCTTCCGCCGCCTCTTCTTCTTCGCGGAGCGCGGTCAAAATTTGCTGCGCGAGCTTCTCACCGATCGACAGCGGCTTGAAATCCTCGACGGACGCCTCGCGAATTTTTTTGAGCGAGCCAAAATGCTTCAGCATCGCCTTGCGGCGCTTCTCGCCGATGCCCGGAATCGCGTCGAGCCGCGAGGCGACCATCGACTTGCCGCGCTGCTCGCGGTGGAACGTAATCGCGAATCGATGCACCTCGTCCTGTATGCGCTGCAGCAAATAAAATTCCTGGCTGTCGCGCGGAAGCGGCACGATCATCGGCGGATCGCCCGTCATGAGCTGCGCCGTTTTATGCTTCGCGTCTTTCACAAGGCCGCATACCGGAATGGACAGCCCAAGCTCGTTGCGCAGCACGTCCAGCGCGACCGCGATCTGCCCTTTGCCGCCGTCGACGACGATCAGATCGGGCTGTGTCAAATCTTCCTTCAGCACGCGCTCGTACCGTCTGCGGACGACCTCCCGCATCGTCTCGTAATCGTCCGCGCCGATAACCGTCTTCACCTTGTACTTGCGGTATTCTTTCTTGTCTGGCTTGCCGTCTATGAAGACGACCATCGCCGATACCGGATTCGTTCCTTGAATATTCGAGTTGTCGAACGCTTCGATCCGGTGCAGCGAATCGAGGCCGAGCCACTGCGCCAGCGATTCGGTCGCCCTCACACTGCGCTCCTCGTCCCGTTCGATGAGACGGAATTTCTCGTCCAGCGCCACCTTCGCATTGCTGGACGCCATCGCGACAACCTCGCGTTTGCGCGCACGCCTCGGCACGAACACCTTCACCTTCAGCCATCCTTGCAGCAGCTCGCGCACCTCGTCCGCGCGCGAGCCGGCCGGGGTCTCGTCCTCCGCTTCATTCGCGTCCGTTTCATTCGCTTCCGCTTCGCTCCCGGCAAGTCCGCGAGCGGCTTCCGCCTGTTCGTCCCCGGCAGCCTCTTCCGCTGCGACAGGCTCCGAAGGCGAAGCCGCAGCTCCTCCTTCACCGCCGGGCGCCTCGGAGACGACCGGCCGCTCCGCCTGCTCCTCCGGCGGCTCGGGGAGCAATATTTCGCGCGGCAGCGCCGGATTGTCGCTGTAATACTGCGTGACGAACGTTACGAAGTCGTCATATTCATCGCCGTAGTAAGGGAACGACGACGAGCGGCGCTCGACCATTTTACCGGAACGCATGTACAAAATTTGCACGCACATCCAGCCCTTATCGACGGCATAGCCGAACACGTCGCGGTCGACGGCGTCGGACAGCGTAATTTTCTGCTTCTGGACGACGGCATCGATCGCCACGATCTGGTCGCGGTATTCTTTGGCGCGCTCGAATTCGAGCGACTCGGCCGCCTCCTCCATTTTGCGCTGAAGCTCCGCCTTGACCTCGTCTTGGCCGCCGTTCAGAAACTTTGTAATTTCCTGCACCATTCGGTCGTATTCCGACTGCTCGACGGGATATTCGCACGGCGCGATACACTGGCCGATATGATAATAGAGACATACCTTGTCGGGCAGCGTATTGCATTTGCGCAGCGGATAAAGCCGGTCGAGCAGCTTCTTCGTCTGCTGGGCGGCAAAAGCGTTCGGATAGGGGCCAAAATATTTTGCCTTATCCTTCAGCACGCGCCGTGTAACCTCCAGCTTCGGATGGCGCTCGTTCGTTATTTTGATATAAGGAAACGTCTTGTCGTCTTTCAGCAGTACGTTGTAACGGGGATGATACTGCTTAATCAGGTTGCACTCCAGAATAAGCGCCTCCATATTGCTGCCCGTTACGATATATTCCAGGTCGCGAATTTCGGAGACGAGACGCTGCGTCTTCCCGTTATGCGAGCCGTTGAAGTAGGATCTGACACGGTTTTTGAGCACCTTCGCCTTGCCGACGTAGATGATCGTGCCCTCGCCGTTTTTCATTAAATAGCAGCCCGGTGAATCCGGCAACAACGCCAGCTTGCCCCGGATCAATTCCGCAGCCGCATCCCGTTCTCCCGTCTGTCCACGCCGTTCCATCCCTGTCCCTCCAACCCCAGCTTATGATGATCTCTATGCATGAATTCGGGCGATATTCGCCATCCTACTTATTGTAGCATACGGAAGACGGAATGATTGTCCGGATTTCACTTTACAATTGTTTACGCAGTTGGTTATACTACAAAGAGGTAAACTGGTCACGTTCGAGGGGGATACGATAGTATGAACAACGCTCAATACTCGGTAGAAGATCCGCGCGCGCACGTTAACGAAGAACCGCGCGACGACCTGCGCGATGTCATGTTCGGATTCGGCGGCATGCTGGCATTCATGACCATCGTATTTTTTGCAATGGTCATTATCAAGTTCGTGCAATCTTAATGAATGAAAAACAGGCTCCGATCGACGTCATGCCGGTCGGGGCCTTTTTCTGTTGCAACAAACCTTTTATAAATTCACCATAAGCAGAACCAAACTATAGGACGATTTCAAGTATGCTTCGGCAGCCGTATTTAACGAAGGAATTATTCATCCGCATATACTCGACTCGAACCAATCTATATGCTGTAACCACAGACCCAGGCTCTATAGAAACCGGTATCAACCGCTGGATTATGGCCTCTTACTGCCCATACAAGCTTCCAGCCCGTCTCCAGATAAAAAGTCGAGTAGTCTCCCATTGCGGGTCCGGAATCTTGAAGCGTGCCAAGAGAAATAAGCTGAGGACTGTAAGGCGTCACCAAATACATATCGATATCGACATTCAAGGTCGTAGCATAGTACGGATCGTTAGGGTACGCGCCAAAAAGAATATACAAAAACCGCCGATTTCCGACCTCTTTCGTCGGTAATCGGCGGCTTTGTTCAGCCGTTTGCCACTTTCCCTCTGCGCACTGCCGGCTTGATCGCGGCGGCCGCATTCTTGTCTGGCGTCGTGTCCGGCTTCGCTGAAGGCGCGGCGCCTGCGGAAGGGTCGAACCGTCTGCGCTCCGTCCGGTCAATCTGCACGATCCGGCCGTCGTGAACGGTAATTACAACCGAGCCGTATTCCATTCCTTCCAATTGATCCGCGATCCGGTCATGCCACCATTCATTCAACTCGACTTGCTTTGCCATTTCGATCCCCTCCACTCTACGAATTTTTTGACTGCCAGCGTCAAGATCGCCAGCATAACGAGCAACGAAGAAACGGCGAACGATGCGGAGAACTGATATTCGTTATACAAAATTTCAATATGCAGCGGCAGCGTATTCGTCTCGCCGCGAATGTGGCCCGAGACGACCGACACCGCGCCGAATTCTCCCATCGCCCTCGCATTGCACAAAATAATGCCGTACAGCAAGCCCCACTTAATGTTCGGCAGCGTGACGTACCAGAACAGCTTTAATCCCTTCGCTCCGAGAACGACCGCGGCCTCTTCCTCTTGGACGCCCTGCGACTCCATCAGCGGAATCAACTCCCTTGCCACGAACGGGAAGGTGACGAAGATCGTCGCCAGCACGATGCCCGGCAAGGCAAACACAATCTGGATGCCCCGTTCGTCCAGCCACGGTCCGAGAAAGCCCTGCGCGCCGAACATCAGCACGAAGATAAGACCCGAGATGACCGGCGAGACGGCGAACGGCAGATCGATTAACGTAATGAGCACGTTCCGGCCGCGGAATTTGAACTTTGTAATCGCCCATGCGGCCATTACGCCAAAAAACGTGTTGAGCGGAATCGCAATGAGCGATACGATCAGCGTCAGCTTCAGCGCGGATACCGCATCCGGGTCGCGAAGCGCCGCGATGTAAACGTCCCAGCCTTTTTTTAATCCTTCTACGAACACGGTCACAAGCGGGAGAATGACGACCAGCGCGAGAAAAGCGAGCGCGACCGTAATAAGCGCGATGCGGACCGGTACGGATTCATTGATATGGCGCGGTCTGACGGAGGCTTCCTCCGACAGATGCGCCGTGACGGCTCCAGCCATCTGCATCCCTCCTGTTGCCTGTTAGGCCGATATCGTCCGTTTATTGATTCTCGCCTGCAGCAAATTAATGATAAGCAGCGCGATGAACGAAATGACGAGCATGACGAGCGCAATCGCCGTAGCGCCTGCGTAGTCGTACTGTTCGAGCTTCGTCATGATGAGCAAAGGCGCAATTTCCGTCTTCATCGGCATGTTGCCGGATATGAAGACGACCGATCCGTATTCGCCGATGCCCCGGGCGAAAGCGAGCGCGAAGCCCGTCAACAGGGCGGGAGCGATTTCTGGCAGCACGATCTTCCTGAACGTCCGAAAGCGGTGAGCTCCGAGCATGACGGCCGCTTCCTCCGTATCCTTCTCGAGATCCTGCAGCACCGGCTGCACCGTCCGGACGACGAACGGCAGGCCGATAAATATGAGCGCGATTGTAATGCCGAGCGGCGTGTACGCAACCTTGATGCCGAGCGGCTCCAGCTTGGAGCCGATCCAGCCGTTTTGCGCATAGATCGCGGTGAGCGACACGCCCGCTACGGCCGTCGGCAATGCAAACGGCAGATCGACGAGGCTGTCGATGAACGACTTCCCCGGAAATTTGTAGCGGACGAGCACCCAAGCGACCAGCAGTCCGAACACCGCATTGATGCCGGCAGCGGCCAGCGCTGTCAGGAAGCTTATCTTATAGGCGGCGATCACCCGCGCGTTCCATATTGTATGCCAGAAGTCCGCCCAGCCCATTCCGGCGGTTTTGACCAACACGCCGGAGAGCGGGATGAGGACGATGACGCACAGGTAGAAGATCGTGTAGCCGAGGGATAAGCCGAATCCCGGAAGCACCCTTCGGTTGGCGGAACCTTTCATGTGAAGTCAGCTCCCTTGAGAAATTCCTTCCTTAAGAACCAGGAACGTAGATTTTGTCGAAAATGCCGCCGTCTGCAAAATGCTTCTCCTGCGCCGCATTCCAGCCGCCGAAATCTTGATCGATCGTCAGCAGCTCAAGCGGTTTGAACTGATCCTTGAACTCGTCGGCGACCTTTGCCAGCGTCGGACGATAGTAGTTTTGAGCCGCGATGCGCTGGCCTTCTTCCGAGTACAAATATTTCAGATAAGCTTCCGCCACTTCGCGCGTCCCGCGGGAGTCTACCACCTTGTCGACAACGGCAACCGGAGGTTCGGCCAAAACGCTAAGCGAAGGATAGACGATTTCGAATTTGTCCGGACCGAGCTCGTTGATCGATAGGAACGCCTCGTTCTCCCAAGCGAGCAGAACGTCGCCGATGCCGCGTTCTACGAACGTCGTCGTGGAGCCGCGTGCGCCGGAGTCGAGCACCGGTACGTTTTTGAACAGCTTCTTCACGAATTCCTGCGCCTTCGCTTCGTCGTTGTTGTTATGCTTCAACGCGTAGCCCCAAGCCGCCAGGTAGTTCCAACGCGCGCCGCCGGACGTTTTCGGGTTCGGTGTAATAACCTGCACGCCGTCCTTCACGAGATCGTCCCAGTCCTTAATGCCTTTCGGATTGCCTTTGCGCACAAGGAATACGATCGTCGACGTGTACGGCGAGCTGTTAAGCTCGAATTTGCTTTGCCAGCCTTCGTTAATAAGCCCTTTATTCTTAATGGCTTCAATATCGTAGCCCAGCGCCAACGTCACGACGTCGGCCTTCAGGCCGTCGATAACGGCCAGGCTTTGCTTGCCCGAGCCGCCATGCGATTGCTTGATCTTTACCTCTTGCCCGGTCTCTTGCTTCCAGTGCGCGGCGAACGCTTTGTTGTACGCCTCGTACAGCTCGCGGGTCGGATCGTAGGATACGTTCAGCAGTTCCACCGGCTTGAGCGGCTCTTTCTTATCGCCTGCATCCGTCGTTGATGTCTCCGTCTGCGTGCCGGTCGACGATTTATCGGCATCGCTCGTTTGTTTTTCTTTCGAAGAGCAAGCCGTAAGCACCACCGCGAACGCCAGCAAAAGCGTTAACCATTGAACCGTCAATTTTTTCGTTTTCATCAGACAACCACCCCAAATTAGATTAATATAATTCCTACATGAATACTTGGTTATTAAGACCTTGAGGTGATTCTATCAGGTAACGAATAGGAGTGTCAATGATTTTTTTCAATAAAACTTATCCGAATAATAAGAATTACTTATGCGTCGCTATAAAAAGGCCATTCTTGCGGTACGTATGTTGGCGTTAGAACGGCGGATGGACCCCCTCGCGCCCTCTTGCAAACACGATTTGTGACGTTAGAACGCTCGTCCGGACAGCGACGCGCCGCTTCTCGCTTCAAGGATCAAAAAGCCGCTCGCCTGGGCATTCCCGGCAAGCGGCTTGACTTGGATACTCTCGAATCGCAGCGCTTGCTCAGCGCTTGCTCAGCGCCCGCCCATCGGCTTCGCGGCCTTCGGCGAGAAGACGCTGATCGCTTCCAGCTCCGGATTTTGCGAGGCGGCCGGGTTGTAATCGAAGCGCAGCTTGTATTCGCCAAGCGAATAGACAAGCCGCTTCTGCCTGCCGACTCTGCGCACCGAATCCGGCTTGCCGAGCGCCGCCCTCACTTCCGACACCTTCAGCTTGACGCCGTCCTTCACCGGGTCCAGCGCGACGTCGGCAATGCGGATTTCCTTCACGACGTCGCCCCGACCGACGCCGAAAGCGATCGAGCCCTTCATCATGCCGGGATAATAATAATCGTAGCCGCCCCCCGAATGGTTCGGCTTGCCCCATTGGCGGCGCACTTCGTCAATAAGCGTCTTGCCGACGACGAAGTCGCCCGCGTTAACCATCTTTCCTTGCTTGGCCGCCTGATGCACCCGCTCGATAAATTGCCGATGAAGCTGCTTGTCCTCCGATTGGACATTGGTTTTGCGCGCCGTTCGGGTTGCCGCCGCTCCCTCTTCGGCAAGCTGGCGAACCTCGTTCGTCCCTTGCATATTCGGACCGCCCTGCACGCTTGGCTGACGGTGCACGGCGGTTCCGCATGAGGAAAGCAGCAGCATCGCGGCCGCTCCCGTCATGACAGCCGCGGCCGCCCGTTTGTTGATACCCGGTTTAATCATTGTAACCTTCTCCTTTCATCAAGCCACTTCTTTCACCTGCCTCCCGTAGTATGCGCAAATATACAAAAAAAACCGGATTGGAGAGAGGCTTCGGCAAGCCCTGCTCTACAATCCGGTTGCTCATTATCGTCTTCTTTTGTTCATGCCGGCGATCCGAATGACATCGACGTACGGTCGAATCCGCTCCATAATCCGCTCGCCCTTGTGCCGCTCGTCGCCTTCCTTGCTCGTGAAGCTGAAATGCTGCTCCAGCGCGTCCAACTCATAGTTCGACGTATAGAACGTCGGCTTCCGCTGCATCCGATAATTCAAAATGCCGCCCATCACGTGGTCGCGCACCCACGGGCTTAAATTTTCCGCACCGATGTCGTCGAAAATAAGCAGGTCGGTCTCTTTCATCATATCGACCGTTTCCTTCAGCTTGCCCGGCTCATGCATCATCGCCTTCAAATCCTCGACGAAATCGGGCATATACACGATGACGCCGGAATAGCCGACCTTCGCAAGCTCATGCAGCATATAGCACATCAGAAACGTCTTTCCCGTACCGAAGTGGCCGGCCAAGTACAGCCCCGTGCTTTGCAAGCCCTCTTCCTTCGTCCTGTCGATGTACTCCATCAACTGGCCGACCGCCCCGGCGCGGGCAAGGTCGTTCGTCATAATTTCTTCGGCCGAGTATCCGTCATGCAGCGCCTTCTGATCGACATAGAAGCTGCGGATACGCCCGCGGATCTGTTCCTCGTTCTGACGGGCAATAAACTTCTTGCAGGACGCCTTCCGGTCGTACAATTGCACTTCTCCGCCTGCCGTTTCACAGGACAGCAGCGTATAATGCCCTTCAAAATCGTTCGGACAGCGGTCGAGTCCCGGGCATCGCTCGCAATTGCGGTATTCCTTCACATACTGATAGAACCGGTTCAAATTCAGCCGGAACGTATGATCGTCAAGAGCCGGATACTTCGCACGGAACCGCTGCACAAGCGGGTCCGCAAGCAGCTCGTCCATCAGTTCGGCGGAGCGCCGCAGCGCATCGCTCCCCATTGGCATCCGCTTCAACAATTCGCCAAGCGATTCCATCCTTCGTCATCCTCTCTTATCATTAACCAACCCGACAGGTCCGGGTCAGGGCTACTTCTTGCCGTCCAGCTTCCTCGCGAGCCGGCGCAGCTCCTCCAGCTTCTCGGCCGACAGCGCTCCGCCCTCCTGCTCCGCCTGCGACACGATCGGAATCGCAGGCTTGCGGGATGCGGCCGTTCCGCCCGCTCTGCCGCGGCCGCGGCTTCCTCCGCCCGACGCGCCTGCCCGTCCGCCGGCGGCTCCGCCCTGACGGTCCCGTTCCGCCTCGATCTGCTGCTGCTCCCGCACGTACCGGATCGCCTTCTCGAACGTATCGATCCCTTTCAGCAGCATATTCGAGGCGACCGCCTCGATGAACGTCTTCGTGACGCGCTGCGAATCGTTCGCTCCGATCACGTAATGAATAAGCACGTTAATCACGGCCGGAGGCAGCTTGTAATTCAAGTCGATCCGTTCGAACGTGCGGTCGATCATGTCTGGCACCGCGCCCGGAAAATACCGTTGCAAAAACCGCGTATGCGGCTCGTTGCGCATCAGCATATTGTATTGATGAATATCGCAGCGCCCTTCAAGCTGCTTCGGCACCGCCATATACAGCTCCTCCGGCACGGCATGCTCGGCTTCCTCGTCCTGATCGTCCGATTCATCGGCGTAAGCGCCGGACCTAGCCATCGCACGCTGCCGATCGGCTTCGCGCTTCTTGTCCTGCCGGTACAGTTGGTTCGCCCGCAACTGCATCTCGTCCACCAGCAGCTCGCCCTGCGGCGTGAATACGCCGTCCTCGTCGAGCAGCCGGCAAATATCGGCCGCCCCGAGGCTGTACTTGTACGCGACGTAATTGAGCTGCGCCATTGCATCCTCGTCGCCGCGCAGCCGCTCGACATGCTTCCGGTTGGCCGCTCCGCGCGGGAACCGGATCAGCAGCTCGCCGACCGTTAGTCCCGCCGTCTCCGATACGGGCGGGCGCTGCGCCGGCTGACGCGACGGCGCGACCTCGACGAGCGCCTGCTCCAGCTCGTCGTCCACGTTCGACGTGTTCAGCCGGAACACCTCGTAGAACGGAACCGATATATTTTCTTTATGCCAGCGGGCTTCCGCAAGCTCGTCCGGCTCCTTCGAATTGAACGATTCGCGCAGCGCGATAACCGAATATTTGCCGATCTGATCCCGCAGCAGCAGCGACAAATGCTGATTGCGGAAAAATTCTTCCGGCGACAGCGGCGCGCACAGCTCATACTCATAGACGACGTCGTCGTTGTCCGGCATCGCAAGCCGCGACGTCTGCAGCAGGCCGACCGCCTCCAGCCGCGAAGTATCCGTCACCAGCCGCTTGCGTCCGCGTTCGTTCATCTCGAGGCCAAGCGCCAGAAACAGCATCCGGTGCGGTTCAACCGCAGAATAGCCCGTCCGGCCTTCCGCCACGCCGTGATACAGCAGTTGATAGAGGCTGATCGCGGAAGCGCCGATCATCGGCTGATAAATAAGCGACAGCATTCGAAGATCGAGCGGGCTTAGCGAAAAACCGCGAAACGTGTAGTACCGGTGATGTTCCGTGAACTGCAGCACATGACCAATACGCATTCGATCTACTCCATCCGTTTTAAGACTTTCCTATCATTCTATCACAAATAACGGATCGCTTGTCAGACGTCGAAAAATAGAAAATTCCCCCGATACAAGTATCGGAGGAACATAGGATTATGGGATGCATGCGCGCGGCAACGGCGGCGGCGCCGGAACATCTAGAACATTTTGTAGCCGCCGCGGCGCAGCGCCTGAATCGACCAGCCGCTGACATACGCGCCGACAAGCGCCGTAATGCCCGGGAGAATGTCGATAATCGTGAACGATTTGAAGTTGTCGGCGAAGGAATCGCCGCTGTTCCACGTTCCCCAGATCATGAGCGGAATGATGACGATGATATATAAGTAAATAGGAAACCATGTCGTCTTCAATAACATATTGAGAATAAAACCGATGCCGAACATCAGAATTAAGCCAAGCACCATGGTTACAATTAATTGAACGTATGCGATTACCATATTGTCCGGTTGCCCCTTCTATGACCGAATCGAATGCAGATCATTCCATTCTGATTTATCGTTATTAGTTTAATGAATGGCTGTCCGGAAGTCAATTTCCGCAACACAAATGTCACAAGTCCGTCATTTGCTCAACCGTACGCGTTAAGCTACAATGGTAACAATTGCGAAATAACGGTATGGCAGGAGGAACGAACGATGAGTGAAGCAGCACAAACGTTGGAAGGCTGGTACGCCCTGCACGATTTTCGGTCGATCGATTGGCAGGCTTGGAAGGCGGCAAGCGATACGGATCGCGCGCGCGCGGTAGACGAGCTGCACTCGCTACAGAGCGAATGGGAGCGTGTGAACGACATGAAGCAAGGCAGCACGGCGTTCTATTCGATCGTCGGCCAGAAAGCGGATTTCGTCCTTATGCATCTTCGCGAAACGCTCGAAGAGCTTAACGAGCTGGAGACGGCGTTCAACAAGTCGGCATTCGCCGCCTTCACGAAGCCGACCTACTCCTATGTGAGCATCGTCGAGCTAAGCAACTATATGGGGCAGCCGGGCGTCGACCCGACGACGATTCCGGAAGTCGTCGCACGCCTCAAGCCGGCGCTTCCGAAGGCGAATCACATCTGCTTCTACCCGATGAACAAGCGCCGCGAGGGCAACGACAACTGGTACATGCTCAGCATGGACGACCGCAAGGCGATGATGCGCAGCCACGGCATGATCGGCCGCCAATACGCAGGCAAGGTGAAGCAGATCATCACCGGCTCCGTCGGCTTCGACAATTGGGAGTGGGGCGTCACGCTGTTCGCGGACGACGCGCTGCAATTCAAGAAGCTCGTCTACGAAATGCGTTTTGATGAAGTAAGCGCGCGCTTCGGCGAATTCGGCGATTTCTACGTCGGCAACCTGCTGACGACGGACAAGCTGACGACGCTGCTGAGCGTATAGAACAGAACGATAAAAGCTTTGCTGCGGGATGAAGGCGCATATACGCCTCTCCTGCCGCAAAGCTTTTTCATTTCCCGCAAGATATGCCCCGGCCCCCGCGGTCACGCTACGACTTGAACTTGGCGATCATATCGGTCATCTGGTTCGCCATGCCGGAGAGCGACTCCGACGAGACAAATATTTCGCGCATGGAAGCGGACTGCTCCCCCGCGGCCGCGGCAACGCTCGCGAACCGTTCGGCGGACTGCCGAACGCTGCACGCCAGCTCCTCGCTCGCCCCGCTTGCCTCCTTCGAGCCGGTCGCCATACGGGCCGACAGCTCGGACAGCTCGTCCATTTGAATCGATATCGTGCCAATTTCCGACATAATCGACGCGAAGGCCGACTTCGCGCGAGCGACGATAACAAGCCCTTCCTCTACTTCCCGGCTGCCGCCGTGGACGGCATCGACGATCTGCTCGATGCGCGTCAGCATATCCGTAATCAGATTGGCGACGGAACGAGAAGCGTCCTCCGACTGCTGCGCAAGCTTGCGCACCTGATCGGCTACGACGGCGAAGCCGCGGCCTTCCTCGCCCGCTCTCGCCGCTTCGATCGCCGCATTCAGCGACAGCAGATTCGTCTGCGCGGCGATCGAGCCGATCATCGCCATGATCGCTCGGATCTGGTCCGACTTGTCCGACAACTGCTCGATATTTTCTTTCATCGACTCCGTGTTGCGATGAATGGATTCCATCTGAACCATCGCAAGCTGTACCGATTGACCGCCGGTTTGCGCTTCTGTCGTCGTATCGTGCGCCGCCACTGCGACGACGGATGCGGTGCTTGCGATTCGCTGCACGGAACGGTCCGTATCGCCGATCGCCGATATGACGTTGTTGGAGCGGCTCGTCTGCAGCATGCCTTCCTCCTCCGCAACGCGGATCAGGCTTGCGATCTGTTCCGTGTTGTACTGCGCATGCTGCGCGCTCGCCGTCAGCTCCTGCGAAGCGGAATGAAGCTGCAGCGCGTTGTCGTTCAGCCGCTGAATCATGCTGCGCAAATCGTCGACCATCGACTGGAAGGCGCCGGCGAGCCTTCCGATCTCGTCCTTCCCGCGCGCCGTAACGCTGACGTTCAGATCGCCCTGCTGCACGCGCGCCATTTCCTGCGTCAGCCGTTTCAGAGGGCGCACGAGCCGCTTGGCGAACACCAGCGTCGCAAGCAGCGAGACAAGCAGTACGCCCGCTCCAATTGCAATTGCCGTTGTCCGGTTGCGCTTCATAAGGGCGTAGACATCCTCGGCGTCGAAGTCGGCTCCGACGACGCCTATCATGTCGCCCGCTTCATTGCGAATCGGTACGTAAGCGGTCACCGTCGCTCCGTACTCGTCGTCGCTGGACAGTTCGCCTACTGTCGTCGTCTCGTTCGCAAACGATTGTACAAGCCTCGGATACTGCTCTTCCTCCACTTCCCCGATTGCCGATACATCGTCGGTCTGATCGAGCGGCGCACCGTCCACCATATAATAATATTCCGTCTTTCCCTCTACGGTCCGACTGCCCATCGTGTACAAATATTTTAAGCCATAGCCCTGCTTCATCTCGTTCAATTGTTCTCTCAATTGCGCATAATAATCGTCCGTCCCGCTCTCCGTTCCAAGCTGCTCGTACCGCTTCATGTCGATGACCGCCGCCGCATGCTCGGCAATGGCTTGGGCCTGCGCGCCGAGCGAGCGGACGACAAGCCGCTGCGCGTCGTTGACGATCGTAATGCCGAGCACCGCGGCGGAAATCGTAATGATGACGGAGAATACGAGCACAATACGGGTTTGTAAGCTGTTCATAAGAACTGGAGTCCCCTTCCAATTGGCGCGAATAGAGAAAGCCCCCGGCAGCAACAGAACATTGTCATGCTGCGTCCGGGAGCTCGTGGTGATGAATTGAGGGTTGCAAGCTGTATAGAATAAAATCTCGGCTTAATCGTCTTCTTCTTCATCGTCTTGGTCATCCTCTGCGGCCAACTGCTTCAGACGCTTCTCTTCCAAATATTCCGCCGTCGCGCGATCGCGGGCGCGCCCCTTATCCTTCAGCCGTTCGATAGCCGGCATAATGAGAATGTCGACTTCTTTCTGCACGGTGTAGGCCAGATCGTAACGGTTGCTCGATTCCAGGAAGGAGCCGACTTCCATCAGCGCGTTGTACCGGTCAAGCTCGTCTCTTGTCAACAGGCCGCGCACTTGTACGCTGCAATGGCGCATTACAGAAACTTGCCTTTGCGGAACACGAGCGGCAAGCCGCCGATGATGAACAGATAACGGATATCGATCATTTTCTTCAGCCAAGCCGCTACGCGGCCTTTATACTTCTTGCCGAAGGCGATGCCGACCGCTTCGCCCTTGCCGAGCGACGCTACCGTGCCCTTGTTGCTGAATGCGAACTTCTTAAGCGGCTGGTTGCGAATCGACGCGACCAGATTGTGCGCGCAGACGACGCCTTGCTGCATCGCGATCTGAGCCGTCGGCGGATACGGACGGCCATCCTCGTTGAACATAAGCGAGTTGTCGCCAACCACATATACATGGTCGCTGCCGGGCACGCGCAAATTGTCGTCGATCTTGACGCGGCCCCGCATCGTCTCGAAGCCCGCTTCCTCGATCAGCCGGTTGCCTCGTACGCCGCCGGACCAAATAACCGTCTGCGAGCGAACCTCTTCGGCCGGCTCGTCGCCCTTCTGTACAATGACGCCGTCCGGCGTGCACGATTTGATCGCCGTGCCGATCTTGAACGTCACGCCCTTCTTCGTCAGCACGTTCATGGCGTACTCGACAAGCTCGGGATCGAAGCCCGGCAATGCCGACGGGCCCGCTTCAATGTTATAAATCTTGACCAGATTCGGATCGACGTCGAATTCCTTGCACAGCTCCGGAATGCGGTCCGCCAGCTCGCCGACGAACTCGATGCCGGTGAAGCCGGCCCCGCCGACGATGAACGTCAAGTAGTCGGTCCGATGCGGCTCGCGCTTAAAGCGCGCGAATTGATATTCGATATGCTCGCGGATGAGACGAACCGAGTTGATGCTGCGAATGTTCATCGCATATTCTTGCAGTCCCGGAATGCCGAACGTTTCCGGCTCGCCGCCAAGGCCAATGACAAGGTAGTCGTAAGACAGCGTGCCGTCTTCGAGAATGACCTTCTTGTCTTGCGGACGAATCTGAACGACCGTCGATTTGACGAAATCGATCTTGAACTCGTCGATCAGCTTGGAGATGCTTACGCGCGCATTCTCCGGATTGTCCGTGCCCGCAGCCGGCATATGCAGATGCGTCGTAATGTAATGATAGTCATGCTTGTTCACGAGCGTGACGTCCGCTTCGTTGTAATTCAACTGCTTTTGCAGCCGAAGCGCCGTCAGAACGCCGCCGTATCCGGCGCCCAGTATGACGATTTTTGGAATGTTACTCATGGTTGAATCCCTTCCTATCCCTTATTTATATATGTGTCTATTTTTAGTTGGGAATCCTTTGTGAAAAATTACACAATCCTAGTCTAAAAAATAATAGCGATCTAAGTACAGGCCATGTAAAACGTTGTATATAGGCTTGTCGACAGAGTTTGTCGAACTTACTATTCATGAAAGAATAATACCTAGTTTTCACTAAAAGTTCAATGGTTATTTATACGAAAATGTTCGTCAGATGTTCCAATCCGGACGGTTCTCACAAGCCGTTGCGCGGGATTATAATGTAAGGTGAGTTTATGAACCCAGGGAGGTGCCGAATGTCGGATTCGGAACAGCTTCAGACCGTTGATATCGTTGTAATCGGAGGCGGGCCGGCGGGCATGTTCGCCGCGTTCTATTGCGGAATGCGCCAGGCTTCCGTGACGCTTATCGAGAGTATGCCTCAGCTTGGCGGCCAGCTAGCCGCGCTATACCCGGAGAAGCACATTTACGACGTCGCCGGATTCCCGCAAATAACGGCCGGCGAGCTTGTCGGCCAGTTGCAGCGGCAAATGAATCATTTTGAGACGAATATTTGCCTGGAAGAGAAAGTGACGCAGGTCATCAAACGCGATGAACGGCTGTTCGAGGTTCAGACCGACAAGTCGGTCCACTTCGCGAAAGCCGTCATTATTACGGCGGGCGTCGGAGCGTTCGAGCCGAGAAAGCTTGAACTGGCGGAGGCGGCCCGTTACGAGAAGAACAATTTGTTTTACTTCGTGAACGATCTGCAGCAGTTCGCCGGACAGCATGTGCTGATTACCGGCGGCGGCGATTCCGCGGTCGACTGGGCGCTTATGCTGGAGCCGATTGCGGCAAGCGTCACGCTTGTCCATCGGCGGGATAAGTTCAGAGCGCATGAGCATAGCGTAAGCAATCTATATCGTTCCTCCGTTCGAATCGCCACTCCTCACGAGATCGTGGCGCTGCATGGCGCGCAGTCGATCGAACGGGTAACGCTGGAGCACATCAAGACGAAGGAACGGACGGAAGTGAACGTCGACGCCGTTATCGTCAATTTCGGGTTCGTCTCTTCGCTCGGCCCGATTGCCGATTGGGGGCTGAAGATCGAAGGCGGCTCCATCGTTGTCGATTCCCGAATGGAGACGAGCGTTCCGGGCATATTCGCGGCCGGAGACATTACGACCTATCCGGGCAAGCTGAAGCTCATTGCCGTCGGGTTCGGGGAAGCGCCTACCGCGGTCAACAACGCGAAGGTATATCTCGATCCGGGAGCGAAGCTGTCGCCCGGTCACAGCAGCAACATGAAATTATAAATAGAGCGGGTACAAATTAGGGTATCCTACCTGGGAAGAAATCAACCGAGGAGGGATACCCTTATGTCTGTGTGCGCGGTATGCAATGGAATCCGTGCGCTCGATGCCGCTTGCCCCGCCTGTTCAGGAGCGGCGGACGATTGCGGGCGGACGAGCGATTGGATGGGGCCTTACGCGCCTTATGAACCGATAGAAGTCGAATATGCCGCTAATCGAATGGAAGGAAAGGATACATGCCGTCATGCCGTTTATTGTTCCTGCTGTTCGTATGCTTTCGAGGTGGATGTAACGAAAGATGCTGATTAGAGGCTGAACGCAACGTTATCTTGCTTTTTTTTATTTACGCTCCTATTCGGCAGCTCTCCGGGTTGATCTGTCTGCGTTCCATCTCTTCGCTGAGCAGACGAATAAAATCCGGTTCAAGATGCAGTTGTACTGCAGCTACGTATGAGTCGACAAGCAAATCATCAGACAGCAACTCCATGTCCCACACTCCCTTCCGTTTATTTCCTCACTCATATTAGCATGGGGATATAAACGGAACAAGCGTTCCGTTTATCCACATCTTGGTGTGGACAGGATGTGGATAGCGTGTGGGTATGCATAGAATAATGAGGTTTGGCAACACGGAACATGTGGATAGGCTTATGCACAGCCTCAGGATAAGCTTTTTCGATAAAAAACTTTAATCAGAAACAACAGACATAATTAGCGCAATATATCATAAAATAGTTCGTTCGCGTCTATTCGATTTACGTCGCAAAATCCGGCTTATTGAGGCTTTGTATTCACCTCGAAAATCCATATTTTCCCCGACTTATCGATGCCGTAGTCGTAGCCCAGCAGGTTGACGCCGGGAAACTTCGCTTCCAGCACTTGCGTAGCCGCTACCGTCAATTCTCGCATCTCGCGTTTCTTCGATGCGACCAATCTGGACGACAACGACCGGCGAATGCCCTGCGCCGCCGTCATCATCGTGCCGCCCCGGCACAAATTGGTGACGAACAGCCCCTGTCTGGCCAAGCGGCCAACCATAGAGCGATAGACCCAGCCCGACGCCGTTTTCTCGTATTTCACCCGATAATCGATCGGACGTCCCGCAATCGTCGCAAGCCGGATTCCTTTTTGAATCAAATAAGCCCGTTTCTTCTTGACGCCGCCAAGTGCGCCGAACAAGCCTGCGAACGTTGCAAAATGTCTTTTTCTCGCATAATACGTAAACGAGTAACCGTTTCCTTCTTTCTGAACCTTGATAACGCCGTTGCCTCCCGACCCGAGAACCGGCTTGATGACGACCATGCCGTGCATCTGAAGCATATGCCGCAAGTTGTCTGCCGTATAAGAACGAGTTGGCGGAATATGTGCGGCAAGATACGAGTTGCCAAGGAGCGCTTCCGTCTTCGCCCATTTGTTAGGCACCCGTCTTCCATGCGATTCAACCATTCTATCGTCTCCCTCTTCCAATCGTTATAAGATAACATATGACCGGGAGATAGATGTCTCTTGGATGAATGACTTAAGAGAATAGCCTTTTTGCAATAGTTAATAGAAAGCGGGAAAGCGGACGCCCTCCTCCGGACTCCGCTTCCCCGCTTTCGTTGCCGCTTATTGGCCGAACTGTCCGGCGAATGAACGCTCCATCTCGAACTGCCGCTTTTGCAGCGCCTCCGTCGGAAGCCGGTTCGATCGCTCGAAGGCGGCAAGCCGGACCGCGCTCGCATCGCCGTCGGCAATCGCGCCGAGCAGCACGCCCGCCAGCGTATCCGCATCGTTCAAGGCGCAATTCAGACCGAACGCTCCCGTCGGGCTCATCGTATGAGCGGCGTCGCCCATAATGACGAGCCCATCCTTCACCCAGGAGCCGGCTCGGCTGCTGTGCACCTTCAGCAGCACGAAATCTCGCCAGGATCGCAGATGCTCTCTGGCCGTCCGCTCGATGTCTGGATACGCGCCGGCAAGCGTATCGACGAGCGCATCGATCGGCTGCTTCGTCAGCCCGGCATACGCGCCTTCCGGTATGCTCCACCCGATCTGAATAAAGCCGCCCTGCTGCGTGAACACGGCGAGCTGCGCGCCGGCGGCAAGCGTCATCCGGATGACCGGCTGCCAGCCCTCCGGTGCGGGAATGCGTGCCCACAGCAGATCGTAGCCATGACGGATAACGTCCGTCTCGATGCCCGCCAGCTTGCGGACCGTGGAATACCGTCCGTCCGCTCCGACGACGATGCGGCTGCGGATGACGATCTCTTCCTCCCCGCGCTTGCCGCTTACACCCTGCACGATTCCGTTCCCATCCTGCAGCAATCGGCTTACGGCGACGCCTGTCAGCAGCTTCGCATTCGAGCTTCGTTCCAATCGGCTGAACAGCGCCTGGAGCAAATGCTTCTGCGGCACGTGAATGCCGACATGAAGATGTCCGTCTTCCGGCACGACCGTCTTCACCAATTGGCCATGCTCCATATATTCAATGCGTTTCATAAGAAGCATGCCTTGTCGGCGCACCTCTTCAAGAACGCCATGCTTAAGCAGGATCCGTTCGCCGTCCTCGTTCAGATGCTCGCCCCGGAATTCTTTAAATACGCTGGCGTGCCGCTCGACCAAGACGACCGACAGGCCCTCTTCCGCAAGCAGCACCGCAAGCAGCGCTCCTCCCGGTCCGGCCCCAACGATACATACATCGGTCTGCATTTCCATCTTTCATCGCCACCCATTCTCATCATGTCCATCGCCCGCTGCAATGATCCGCATCCAGTTACTTAAAGTAAGTATAGGACCGATCGAACGGCAGGTCAATCGGCGCTCGTCCCACCCGCCAGGATCGTTCCGCCGGAACGGGAAATAGGCGTTCGCACCAGCGAACGCCTATTTCCTATAGATCCAACGAATCGGTATCGGGCATAATTGCCTAGGCCATGACCGGGATGCGCTGCTCGGACTGTTCTTGCTCCGCTTTCGCCGCCCGCTCCTCGAAGAACGCAGTCAACTCTTTATTCCGCTTGGACAGCGTCGTCGGCGAGATGCCGTATTTCGCCGCAATCGCTTTCTGAGTGTTCGGCAAATCATGCGCTTCGCTCATGAGGAACTCGACTGCCGCGCAGTACGATTCCAGCTTGACCGATGCGGAGAGCGTCGTCTCATCGGCGTAACAATGCCATACCCACACCGCACGGACGATTATGGCAGGATCGTATTCGCCCTGCATCCGCTCTACAAACATTTGCGCCGCTTCGCGGTCGGCCGGGCGCTTCCACTTCAGCTCGCCGATCCATTTCGCCATCTCTTCCGGCGAGACCGTCTTGCCCGCATTGGCCGGCGCCGATTGCCGGCGCGACTCCGCCTGTTCCTTCTCCATGCAGCAGCGTTTATATTTCTGGCCGCTTCCGCAAGGGCATCCTTCATTTCTTCCAATCTTGCTCAAAAACGATCAACTCCTGAACCACTTTCATGATAAGCGTCTATTATAACTCATTTCTCCGCATAATGCTTCCTCTATTGGACCTGCTCGTCTTGCGGCCTATTGGGCAGCCTCGGCGGGACGATATTGCGGCGGCACTTCCATCAGCAGCAGCCGCGCCGGATGCCCGCCCGCCGCCGCTTGCGTCGTCAACGCCAGCCGATCGCCTTGCGGCGACCAGTCTAAGGCGGCAACCCCCAGCTCCGGCTGCGCGATAGCAACCGCTTCTGCTTGCTTGTCTGTCGAAATGACGAATACGGTGTGATCGGTGCCGACGTAAGCGAGCCAGCGTCCGTCGGGAGAGAACGACACGCCTCCCAAATACCGATCGCTTACGATTCGTTTCCGACCGGACGACAGCTCGATAATGACGCCTTCGCAACGATCGTCCTGCGACAGCCGATTGTTCACGAACAGCAGCTTGCCGTCGCGCGACAATCGGCTGTCGCCTGCCGGGTCGACACCCAATTCTTTCGTCAGATCGCGATGCAGGCCTTCTTGAAGCTGAAAGGTTACGAGGCTGTATTTCTTTCGTTCGTACATATTGATGTAGAGCAGCTTCCCGTCCGGCGTCGCGTCTACGGAACCGACAGATTCGATAAACTGCGGGTGAACGTTCGTTACCGAGGCCGTATTGGAATTGGCGGACATAAGCAAGCTTCCGTATTCCAGCGGGGCGGGCTCGTTCGTCTTGCCGTCGATCGGCCTATCGTAATAATAAACGGTATTGCCGTCCGCTCCCCAGGCAAGCGAACGGCTGCCGATAAAGCCCGTCCGCCGATCCGCATAGCGAGCGAATAAGTATGTATCGTCTTTCGCTTCATAGATAGCCAGATAGCCTGCCGTCGTGACAACCGCCAGCTTGGAGCCGTCCGGCGACCATCTGACGGAGATTGCGTCCCGGCCAACGAGCGTAAGCCCGTCCGCTTCCTCTTGTGAAACGCCCTTTCCGTTATCCTTGCCCGAGCAGCCCGACAACAGCATGGCGCCCAACAGGAGAAGAACAAACGAACGGCTAATTGTCGAACCGTATAAGCGCATGATGCTATCCCCTTCTGTATGCGTATATCGTAAATCGTCTTATTCAGAATAGTGCATCCGAGCACCTTTTGAAAACAAGGGAAATTTCGAACACGGTTCATGATGCATAAAGCTGCGGCTTGCGGCGCATGATACGTAAGGACGGTGAATGAGAGGTGTGGCTCCATTGGACCAAGCATACGGTACAAGGACTGCAGGAGGCATTAATTAACCACGAAGCTACGGAAGCGAGGGGTTGTGCTGCAGAGTATCTCTGAATCACACGCTTATTCAAATAAGCGGTGCCCAAGATAGCTAACAGCGCGAAGTGTCGTTCAATTCAATGAACTCAAATCCACCACCGTCGAGGAGGCCCGCAAGGGCCTCTTTTGCGTTGGCGAGTCTGTCTCCGCCGCATTATTTTTTACAAATACTCAATATTGCCCGTATAACTCCCGCTCAAGCTGCGCAATATACGAAGGACGGCGCGAATGAGAGGTGTGGCTCCATTGGACCCGATAACGGTACAAGGAACGCAAGGAGACATTAATTAACCGCGAAGCTACGAAAAGCGAGGGGTTGTGCTGCAGAGTATCTCTGAATCACACGCTTTAATAAGAAGCGGTGCCCAAGTCAGCTAACAATGCGAAGTGTCGTTCAATTCAATGAACTCGAATCTGTATCCGCCGTCGAAGAGGCCTCGCAAGAGGCCTCTTTTTAATTGTTGCCATTGCGACCGAAGGACATAAAGAACGTTAAATATCGAACAGCTTGCCTGCCTTTACGTCGAACAATCGGGCATACATCATAAGGGCGTAGGAATCCGTCATGCCGGCAATATAGTCGCACACCAGCCGGGCGTCGTGCTTGTGCGCGCAGTCTGTGCGATACACCTCGGGCAGCAGCAGCTTATCGTTCATCATCGCACCGAACAGCTTCTCCACCATGAAAGCTCCCTTCCACTCCATCGTCTGAACGCGCTGCGAGAAAATAATGTTCGGCTCCACCAGCTTGATCTTCAGCACATCGAGCAACTGCTTCGTCTCCGGACTGAGCGCCGCTTTATACCGGAATCGCGGCGAGAAATCGCTCGGGTTCGTCTGCACCAGTCTAACGCTGCGAATAAGCAAATTGACGAGATCCGCGAAAAACTGCCGTAGCGTCTCCTGCTCTGCGACGGTTTCCAATTGGAGCAGCTTCAGTAGATGAACAGACCTTTCCGCCAGCCCTTCGACGGTGTCTTTCATTTCGTCGACGACCGTCTGTAGCTGCCGCAGCCGGATTAAGCCGAGCTTCATGCCATCCTGCACGTCATAGGTATTGTAGGCGATATCATCGGCCAGCTCGACGATCGTACACTCCAACGTTTTGTTAATCGATTTGTGATGCCGTTCGTCGCCTTCGCAGCGAATATAGTCCGTCATATATTGGCGCTCTTCGTCCGAGTATACGCTCATGAGCCGACGGAAGACGTCCATATCCTCGTCGTATAGATTCGATTTGGGCGGCTTCAGCTTGTTCTTCTCGTCTGCGGCGTAGAACCGGTCGTTCGTCGCGGTCGAGAACCGAATCGGATATTTTATAATGGACAGCAGCGTGGCGCGAGCCAGCTTCAAGCCGACGTCGCTGTGGCCTTCCAGCTTGGTCAGGATGCGGAACGTCTGCGCGTTCCCCTCGAAGCCGCACGCTCCGGCGTTGACCATCATTTTGTTCAGCGTACGCTCTCCCTTATGGCCAAAAGGCGGATGCCCCAGATCATGCGCAAGCGCTCCCGTCTCCACCAGCGAATTATCGATCGCACCGCCGATGTCTCGCAGAATCGGACAAGTATCGTTAAGATATACGGCGATTCCCCGCGCAATCTGCGCCACCTCCAACGAATGCGTCAGACGCGTCCGGTGAAAATCGCCTTCTTCGATCCCGATGACCTGCGTCTTCGCCTGCAATCTCCGGATTGCGGCCGAATGGATAACCCGCCCGTAATCCCGCTCGAACGGATCGCGGTACGAGCTCCTCTCTTTCTCCGGATTCGATACCAGCATGCGCTGATAATCCGTCTCGGAATATAAAGCATTCGCTATCATATTGGATAAAATCAACCAAATACGCCCCCAGCATCTAGTAGGTAAGTTCGAACGGCGGCGCCAAGAATGCCGGCTCGTCCTATTCTATTATATATCTGCTGGCTAGAAGCTTCCTACTCGTAGTTGTAATATACTCTAGGAGGTCCCTTGGAGCGCTAACCGCCGCATTGCTCGATAGAGATGGAGAAGCGGAGGCCATCATGAGACTGACTTTAAGCCCCCATAGGAGCTCTTGCTCTCGGTGGAGCCGGACTCGGATCAATGTAGCCGCTTTCTTCGGTTAGCGTAGCCGGGAAGGCGGCCGAGCAGGATGATACGATTATCTTATTACGACAAAAACACCTTCCAAGCCGCCTCCCGTCATACGACGCTGAGGCATTCTTGAGAAGGTGTTTTATGAATAGCCCCGCACAGACATCATACCCTCTAGTTGTTACTGCTCCTTCTGCTCTGCTTCATGACGCATCTGCTCAAGCATGGCCTCGCCCTCGGTCTGCCACTCCCTCAGCGCTTGTTCCACCGATTTTTGTCCCTTGGCGGCTTCGTTGAATTTAACCGTTCCAAGATCGACGACTTCGGAGGCTCGCGGAACCTTGCGGAATACCGGATTGCTCCATAGCGGCTGCAGCGGGAGAGGCTTCATCTTAAAGAACGCTTCGACGTGATAATCGATATCTTCGATCTTCTTAATGTACTTCTGTTGCGTTACCATATCTGGGATGGCTCTCGCTTTGGTTCTAGCCCACACGTCGCTATTCAAAAGCTTGATGAATTCCCAGGCTGCCTCCGGGTTCTGAGCATTAGCATTGATTGCGAATATCCCATTCAAATTAATGTTGCCGCCGACTCCCGGCGCTTCTTCATGTGCGGGTACCGTTACAATATCCCAATGGATGTGATTGTAGCCCTTCCGTCCTTCGTCCGCAGCTTTATTGTATTGTACGACATCGTTCAAATAGCCATATTCCACAACGGTCATGGCTGTCTGTCCGGACAGAAAGAGGTCGCCATGTGCAGGATTATACTCCTCCTGCTCCGTCATCGATTGGCTGGAATCGGCTGCTGGCGGAATAACTCCATTATTCTTGAGATTAATAATGGTTTCCCACGCCTTGGCCCATCCCGGCGTATCGACGGCAACCTTCTCGCCCTGACTGTCGAAAAAATTCATCTTGAGAGGAGCCATATATTGCTGTGCCTCCCAGAAGCCATCCCCGCCTTCCCAATTGGAGAAGGAGAAACCGTAAAGCGGCTTCTTCTGGTCCGGCTGTGCAATCCGTCTCGCAAGCTCAAACGTTTGACTCCATGTCATCTCGTCGGTAGGATAATCGATCCCGGCTTGATCAAAAACATCTTTATTATAGATCATGGCAGAGGCGCTGAACTGAGGTGCGAGCGCATATAATTTGCCGTCGCCGGCCGACCTCAGACCTTCAAGAACGGAGGGCACGATTCCTGACGTATCGTAGTTATCCTTCTTGATTAGCGGATCAAGCGGAGATAGAAGATTCTCGTCCGCCAGCTCTGGAATCTGATCCAGCCCGAGCCATATCAGATCGGGTTTGCCGGGCCCTGTCAGCGCTTGTTTCAGCTTGTCATTAGAGTCCCCCTGCCCGCTCTCTTCATCCGCCGTGACGGGCAAATATTCTAACGTTGTATTCGGATGCGTAAATTGAAAGATTTCCGTCCATTGGCGCAGCTCCTCGCCTTCCACTCCCATATCGCCATATCCGCCTGCAATACGGAGCACCTGCTTCTCCTTGCTTTCCGGGTTGTCATTGCCTGTGCTGCATGCGGACAGCGATGCAGCAAACAAGCCCGCGCTTAGCAGCACGGCGACCGCTTTCGTTCTCCCCTTATCTAACGCTATCATGGTCCCCCCCAATACTTGAACTGCGAGAATGATAATAACCATTTACTCAAACTCTTTGCCTCTCTTAAGTAAATCCATCATGTGCATACGGCTTATTGCGCGAATGCCAAAACGATAAACAGTCAAAAATGTGATAAGAAGGATAAATAAATTAAGGACCAGAATAACGGGCAGATGCTCCATGTCCGACTGCAACGGCTTGATGAAATAGGAGAGAAAATACAATCCGGCCGACAGGATTATGATCCTCGCCAATATAATGAACACTAGCTTCGCATATATGCGCGATATATTTTTGCTGTCATATCCATTCAGCTTAAGGATCGCAACCTCTTTCTTCTGAATTCTTAAATAATTGACGAGCAGCAGAACGGCCGTCACGATAGACGTGAGCACAAATACAACGCCAATCGATATGAGCATGACCAGCGTCGAGCTGATATTGGCGGAGAAATTTTCAAAGCTGCTGAAGGTGTAGCTGGTATAGTACCGATTGCTCTTCAGGAGCTTTCCGACCTGATCGACATCTTGAATATCCTTAACGTAGACGACGATCTTCTCCAGATGAGACTCCCTAATATACTCCGTGCTGTTCTCCGTACCTTGAAACATGATATCGAGCAAATGAAAGGCTTCGTTCTCGTTCACATAAGCTTGATTATTATTCGGAATGGAATGGATGAATATAGCGTTCTCGCTGGTTGCCCCTTCTTCTGCTTTGAACGTTAATTCAACCGTCTCTTTGGAAGAATATCCACCGTCTTTCATCTCAACGACCGGAACCTTGATCGCCATCGATTGTGCGCTTGCTTCCTTAACGCATATGCTATTGTCCTTCAGCGTACATGTATCGCTAATCAAGAAAGCCAACTCTTCGCCTACGCCTAATATGGAATATGCGGTTTTCATCGAGGAATCGAACACCGTAGGCACATTATAGATTCGATAGGCCTTGGCTTTCTCGGCTAAACCGTTTGCCGCTAGCAGACGATTAATTTCAGCTTCATCGCTCATTCGAATGGCCCGCGAATTGTTATCTCCCTCGGCCGCTCGATCGACATGGATTACCTTCACGTTGTTATTCGTCAAATAGTCTTTGTTGATCATGTCGTATTGATTGGCCAGATAAGCAAACATCAAATTTAACATGACTAATGAAACAATTAAGATGATCGTTGAGAGCATAACGAAATGATGCGTTTTTTTTCTAAGGATATTAACGACAAGGCCTCTATTCAAGGAAACGACCTCTTTCCAGCAACAGCGTGATGTCCGCATATTCCTTCACTAACGGATCATGTGTCGTTACGACCAGCAATCGATCCTTGGAGAGATTGAGCAGCAATGCAAGCAGATCGCTTTTCAGATCATGATCGATACTTGCCGTAGGTTCATCCAACAGAATAACGTCGGGCGTGTTAAGGAGGGCACGGGCCAACGACGCGCGCTGCTTCTCGCCGCCGGATAGTACCGCAACCTTCTCTTCGATAAGATGGCCGATATTCAATCGGGCACATGTGTCTTGAATCATGCTGTCATATTCGCTCGGTTCATACTCCGTCGCGTTCAGCTTAATCCATAAATTTTCTTTCAAGCTGCAATTGGTAAGCAGCATGTGCTCCTGCATAACATACTCGATTCCTTGGAAATCGGATCGCATTTCCCCGCTATCCGGCTTTTCGAATCCGGCCATTATGTTCAATAATGTAGATTTTCCGCTGCCGCTTACGCCATAAATGGCATACAATCCAGTACGTGGAAACGAATAGTTGCAGCTATCAAGCACTTTTCGTTTGTAGGTTTTGTGAATGTTTTGAAGTTCGATTACGCCTCTCATTCCCTACCCCTCCAGTACTTCCATCTTTTCCTCACAGTAGATGACAAGCTTCGATCCGTCCCGGTCATACCCGATAAATCGGGAGCCCGATAACAGAAGCTTGCCCCCTTGCAAGGCTTTCACCTGATAGTCGCCTGTATCATCGACTTCGAGCACATAGCTGTCGGAAATGACCCAAGCTAAAGCGGTCCCGGGCTCAAGCTTCTGCACGGAGGCTTGGCCGCAGTACATCGATTGATCTTTCATATAGCAGACATCGCCATTGCGCGTGCTAAGCGTCCGATTGACATCCTTGGCTACAAGTTCGAAGGAAGCGAGAGATCGGTCCGTTTTATATAAATCCTGTTTCCCATTATCGTAAAGCAGCGTGTAAATATTATTGTCCGCATGGATCCCTACGCCAAAAATTTTGTTGGCCATTTCACTCTGAACCGTCTGTAATTGCTCGAGCTTCCCGCTCTCGTTTAAGCGAAATAAACCAACGAACTTCTGTTCTTCGCCGGCATATTCCATGACGGCGAATGCGTATTGGCCATCGATAATGGCGAATGGAAACAAGGCCTCATTGTCTTTGTCATGCTCATAAACGGTCAGCAACCGAGTATTGGAACGCTCCATAATTTTGAAATGATTCGTCATCGAGTTTCCGGACGTAATAAATTTATCATCCTGAAACAATCGATATTGGAATTCGTTATCCTTAGCAATGATTTTGCCGACTTGAGATTTTAATGAAGTATTGTAGGCCACATATTCAAACCCGTCATAAACAAGCGCGCAATCTTCCTCCGTACAGCCGATGATCTCCTCCTTCTTGTCAGTCGCTTTGCTGCATCCCATCATAACGAGAAGAAGTAAGCATAATGGAAAGATAAAAAGCTTCCTCACCAAGTTTCCCTCCATTCCAAGTTAGCAGGGGAGGCCTCCGTTCACGAGACCTCTCCCGCTGTTCAAGCTGTTCATTGTATGACCTTAACTATAGCTTATACAGATGCGTTATATGCCCATGTTCTTGCATCGCCTTTTATTTTGAGCTTCGCTTCGTTCTGAATGGAAACCGTACCGCTTCGGTAATCGGCGCTCGGTTTAATGACTGCATTCCTTTGGTTCGAGTATGCGCCCGTTGCTCCATTCGAGTTCTGCCAATAAGCGCTTTGACATACGTTTTGCCAAGAGCTTCCCGAGCCGGCCTCGACCCCGTCGGCCGAAATGCCGATGGACATGGATGCACTGTTACGAAGCGAAGAGCAGACCTCCCAGCTCGTTTTAATATACTCCACGCTCTTCGTGCCGTCATAAACAGCCGAAGTCATATAATCGAATTGATAGGTATTGCCGCTTACGCTAAGTGACGAGCGCCATGCATTGGAAGTCAGCTTTCCATAGCTGTCAGGGAGGGTCAACGTTTTCTCTTGGCTTTCGGCGTTTACTGTGGCTGCTGCAAAACTAAACATACTTACGGCTGCTGCTACGCTCAAAATAACCAGTGATGCTTTTTTCATTATCGGACACCCTTTCATCGGGAATTTGTATCGGACTAACCATCCCGCGGAAAATGGTTATTCACTAATACAAAATCCAATATAAGGTAAATCCTTAATTTTTGATAGTCTCATATTTTCTGGGACCATCGCTGCCGAACTAATCCAGCCTAATCTTTTGAGCGAGTATTTTGCTTTTTCTTAAACCCGTTTTCTTGAGTGCATTAAACAAATGATTCTTTACCGTCTTGGTGGAAATAAACAGCTTCTCCGATATGATCGGCTGCGTATATCCCTTATGTATTAAATCCAAAATTTGAACCTCGGTACTCGTTAATTGAGATCGCAATTGAAAAGCTTCTTTCAGCTCATTCATTCTTCGCTTCATTACGATATGGCTTTCCACTTTCCTCAAGATGCTCCGCACCTCTATTTTGTTGATCGGCTTCTGGATATAATATTCCACGCCTATCTCGTATGCTTTGGCAATCATCGATTTGGCGCCGACGCGAGAAATCATAATAAACTTTCCTTTGTATCCGTTCGAACGGAGTCTCTCGATCGTATCGAAGCCATTAACTTTCGGCATCATCATATCGACTAACAGAACATCCGCATCAAGCCGAGTTATGATATCATCTTCAAAATAGGAGCCGTCCCCTGCTTCGCCTACTACAATGCCTACGTTCTCGTCTTGAATGATGTGCTTCAGCATGTTACGGTCAGCCAGATCGTCATCAACAATAAAACATCGGATATGAAATCCCCCCTTTTTAGACGATTAATTCAATGTCTTGAACTATATAAAGATCGCCCTCCTCTAAAGGTATACGGAACTAGAACGAGCTCCTTGATGGGGCACTGCGGCATTTAGCGGATTACTCTTGGGATATTCTTTATGGAAAGGAAGCAGAGGTTCGCTTTCTCCGAGAGGTACAACCGTCAACGCCATAATAGCTGAAAAGTATACTCTGTCTCTTATGTATATCTCACATCCCTGCAAGGGTTTACGCTGGAAACACCCGTCAATCCACATATTATTAACTTTATTAGCAATAAGAACCACTTCCATTATCTTGTAATCAAATAGGGTTGTAAATAAGTATTTTCAACTAGGACAAAAGCGATATCCCGCGAAGTCAACAGGACGTTGCGCATGTTCTTCTAAACAAAAACTCCTAAGCTGTGACGAAGATCCGTCACATTCTTAGGAGTATTAAAAGTTACCTTAAAATTATTCTTAGCAAGGCTCCGCCGCCGGATTCCCCGCCGCCGTGGCCGTACGGAACGACGAGCCGCAGCCGCACGTTACAGTCGCGTTCGGATTATGGATGGTGAAGCCGCCGCCCATCGCTTGCTCTTTCCAGTCGATCTCAAGGCCGTTCAGATATTTGATGCTGTTGCTGTCGACGATGACTTTCAGGCCGTTCGACTCCAGCTCCTGATCGCCCTCGTGGTGCTCGTCGTCAAAGCCCATGCCGTACGAGAAGCCGCTGCAGCCGCCTTCCTTCACGCCGACGCGCAGGAACAGGTTCGGCGTCTCTTCCGCTGCGAGCATTTCTTTAATTTTATCGACAGCCGTTTCGGTAACTGTAATCACGGCAATCCCTCCTTAGGTACTTGCGTTAATACGCATCGTATGCTTCTAGTATACTCCGTTTGCATCGCCCTCTCAAGGGGGCCGATGCCCCCTGTACAAGCCCCCGATCAGCAACCGTATTACCGCCTTGCGTCCCGCTTCGCCTTGTATCCGCTATCATGGCATATCCATGTCATCTTGCTGACTTTTCTTGTTGCCGCTCTTCTCCGTGAGGTTTATAATGAGTAAAGTTAATTTTGCAAGGGCTGCTTAAGTTCCTTTTTTCACAATATTGATCACAGCAACGGAAAGCGAGGACACGATAATGAACGTTGCCATACCGACTGAACAGAAACGGATGCAGGAAATTTCGGAAAAAGTGCGCAATGGAGAACGTCTCACGCTGGAGGACGGCGTATTCCTCTACCAGTCGGACGACATTCTGACCATTGGCCAACTGGCGAACGAAGTGAATATGCGCAAAAACGGCCGCAAAGTTTATTTTATCGAAAATATGAGCTTGTACTTTACGAACGTATGCGAAGCGCACTGCGCATTCTGCAACTTCCGTAAGGATGACGGCCAAGAAGGCGCATATACGCTGTCCGGCGAGCAAATGATCGAATACGTCGACCAGCACTTCCATCCCGGCGTACGCGAGTTCCATATCGTGGGCGGCCACAATCCGAATGTGCCTTTCCAATATTACGTCGATTCGCTTAAAGCGCTGAAGGAACGTTATCCGGACGTCACGCTGAAGGCTTATACGGCGGCGGAGATCGATTTCTTCTCCCGCATCAGCGGATTGTCCTACTCCGAAGTGCTGCAAGAGCTGATGAAGGTCGGTCTTGCCTCGCTGACGGGCGGCGGCGCGGAAATCTTGTCCGATCATTACCGCAAAAAAATGAAAGTAACCAAAGCGGACGTCAGCCAATATTTGCAGGTGCATCGCGCGGCGCACAATCTCGGCCTGAAAACGCATACGACGATGCTGTACGGCTCGGTCGAAAGCAAGGAAGACCGCATTAACCATATGCTGCACATTCGCGAGCTGCAAGACGAGACGAACGGGTTCCTCGTCTTTATTCCGCTGTCGATGCAGCCGATCAGCCCGAAAGCGAGCATCAAGCGCCGCAACTCGGCGTTCGAGGACTTGAAGACGATTGCGATCAGCCGTCTAATGCTTGACAACTTCCAGCATATTAAAGCTTACTTCATTAATATCGGTCTGCAATTGACGCAGGTGTCTCTTGCGATGGGCGCGAACGACGTGCACGGCACGATGGTGAAGGAACGGATCAGCCATTCCGCAGGCGCGCTGACGCCGGAAGGCATTACGCGCGACGAGCTGATCTGGCTGGTGAAAGGCGCGGGCCGCATTCCGGTCGAACGCGACACGCTGTACAACGAAATTAAAGTATACGAATAGGGTACCGAATCAATAAAGCATTACCCGATTGATGGCATTCATGCGCTCCTGACACGCAGGGCACACTAACAGCATAAATCGGGACATGGGAATGGGTGTTATCGATGAAACGAGTCATTATTTTAGGCGGCGGCTACGGCGGGCAAGCGGTAGCGAACGAACTGATTGATCAAGGCATTCCGAGCGATACGCTCGTCACGTTGATTGACCGCATGCCGTTTCAAGGTTTAAAGACGGAATATTATGCGCTTGCGGCCGGAACGGTCAGCGATCTGGAGCTGCGGGTCGCGTTTCCGAGCGATCCCCGGCTTCTGCTCGTGTACGGCGAAGTGCTGGAGGTCAATTTCGAGCGTCAAGTCGTCTTGATGGACGGACAGAACGAGCTTCCTTACGATTACCTCGTTATCGCGCTCGGCTGTACCGACAAATTCCACGGCATTGCCGGCGCGGAGCAGTATACGTCTACGATTCAGACGTTCTCCGCTGCGCGTCAAACGTATCAACGACTGAACGACATCAAGCCGAACGGTCAAGTCACAATCGTCGGCGGCGGTCTGAGCGGCGTGGAAGTTGCGGCGGAGCTGCGGGAAAGCCGTTCGGATCTTAACATTCGCATAGTCGACCGCGGGCCAAGCATTCTGTCCGCGTTTCCGGCGAAGCTGCAAGGCTATGTGGCCGACTGGTTCCGCGAGCACGACGTCGAGATGCTGGGACATATTAACCTCGGACTCGTCGAGGACGGAATTTTGCATGATCAGGATTCGCCGAAGCCGATCTATACCGACGTCACCGTATGGACGGCGGGCATTCAGCCCGTCGAGCTGGTACAGCGAATGGATTTGCCGAAGGATCATTCCGGCCGTCTCATTATTAACGAGTATCATCAACTGCCGCAGCATACGAACGTCTATATCGTCGGCGACTGCGCCGCGCTGCCTTATGCCCCGAGCGGTCAGGCCGCCGGCGCTCAAGGCAAGCAGGTTGCGGAGGTGCTGCATGCGATCTGGTCCGGCAAGACGCCAAAGCTTGGCAAAATCAAGCTCAAAGGCATGCTCGGCTCCCTCGGCAAAAAAGCCGGCTTCGGCCTCATGGGCAAAACCGCGCTGATGGGACGCGTTCCGCGCCTGCTGAAGACGGGTGTACTGTGGAAGTCGAAGCATCATATCGGTTAGAGCCAAAGCCTGAGTCTGATTATAAGAAACGCCTGCACTTTGAGCTTTCGTCGGCTCTTGGCGCAGGCGTTTCTTATTCCATATCGTCAAGCAGCTTGTCGAGCGCTTCGCGCTGCGCTTTCTGCTCGCTCGTTATTCGGACAATCTCGTCGTACAGCTTGTCGGCCGTCTCGGCCGCCACAATCTCGCCGTCCACAAGCGCGAACGGGAACAAATAGCACTCGCCGCAATTGCCCAGGCATCCGTATTCAATCACTTCATAGTCCGGATCCCGCTCCAGCTTGTTCATAATCGCGTCCGTACCGTGATGCATGTTGCTGGCGCAAAACTCAACGATCGGTTTCAGCATATATATATTACCTCCGAATGTACGCGTATAAGGGGCAATGAATTCACAGAAGCTATACCGGAACTGTTGCAGCGGCAATCGCCGCGATGTTTGTCCGGATAGATCGAGTCCATTTTCAATTCAATCGCTTTGTACTATAATAGGGGAGAAAGGAGTTGATTGCAATGAGCGAAACCAACCAATCGACACAATACGATGAAGTATTGGACGTACTCGATAAACTGCGTCCGTTCCTGCAACGCGATGGAGGCGACGTCGAGCTGGTAGACGTAGAGGACGGCATCGTTAAGCTTCGCCTCGTAGGCGCATGCGGCAGTTGCCCGAGCTCCACGATTACGTTGAAAGCCGGCATCGAACGCGCACTGCTTGAAGAGGTTGAGGGCATTCAAGAGGTCGTTCAAGTATTCTAATCGCCCTTAAACATTCTGGTTAAGCAAAGAGTCTTGTCACGATCGGCATCGCCGATTCCATGACAAGACTCTTTTTTTGCCGCTATATGCGGCGCTTAGCCTTCCTCCATTATCCGCGTGCAATCTTGTTTACGATCGGGTCGAAGCCGCCGTTCACATCGATTATAGCTCCGGTCACGTAATCGGACCGGCAATGGCACAGAAACGCGATGACGCGCGATACATCCTCGCCCGTTCCCGGCCGGTCATGCCGCATATCGCCACCCGCTTCCTCCGTTATCGCTTCCTCAATCGAACGCTCCTTGTTCACGCCGCGAATATCGCCCGGACAAATCATATTGACCGTAATGCCGTAAGCCGCTTCCTCGACCGCCAACGTCTTCGTGAACGACACGAGACCGGTTTTGGCCGCCGCATACGCGGCCCGATGAGGCCACGAGCGAGCCTCTCCCGCATGCCCGAAGCCGAAATGAATAATTCGTCCCCATCGTCTTGCTCTCATGCCCGCCAGCAGCCGATGGTCCAGCAGCATAACGCCAAGTAAATTGCCATTCACCAATGAGACGATCTCTTCCCGGCTGTAATCGCCGAACAATCTTCTCTCCCGAATGAACGGGCCCGCGTTGTTGATTAATATGTCGATGCCGCCCGACCACGCCTCCGCTTCATCCGCCAGACGCTCCGCCTCTTCCGGGCTTGAGATGTCGGCTTGAATCGCTGCTGTCCGTACGCCGAGCTGCCGCAGCTCCTCTTGCAATGTTCTGGCTTCCCGCTCGCTGGTGTTGTAGTTGAGGACAATGCTGCAGCCTTGGCGGGCCAGCTCCAGCGCGGCTCGTTTGCCGAGCCCTTGGGCGCTGCCCGTAATCAATGCCGTCCTGCCCTTAAGCTCCAAAAAGCGTTCCTCCCCCGAACGTTTCGTTTAATGATCGCTCCATCTTTGACAGCAGTACCGATAAGACAACGTTAGCGCTTCAAGGACGAGCGCCAGCCCGAGCCGCAAATCCTCCACTTGGCTGCCGATATTCTCCAAGAGCGGTTCCTCCCGATGCTGCCGGTGCATTTGCGCCAAGTCGTCCTGAAGCTCCGAATTCATATGATGAATTTCAACGTTGCGTCTCGTTCGCAGCCGGTTCATCGGCTCCTTGTAGCGTTCTTTGATCTCGTCCAGCACGACGCTAAGCGCCGGATGCTTCCGGTTCAGACGCATGTTGCGAAGCACGGTGAAATACGAAAAATGCGGCTTCATCCGTTCCGTCTCCAGCGACAGCACATCGTTCAGCAGCGTTCCCAGCTTGTCGAGCAGCGCGAACATGCGGATGAACCCGTTCTTGTCGTAATAGACGTAACGGTGATAATCGAGCTGCTCGTCGGAAGACATGGCGCCGACCGCCGTATGATGAATCCGCAGCGCGAACTTCTCCGCCGCATAGCAGCTTTGCTCCATCTCGTCGATGGAGCCGATCAATCCCCGCGTCCATATTTCGTACGTCCTCAGCTTGCGCTCCGAACCATCCCCCGCGCGGACGCGCAGGTTCACGATCTCGACGAATCGCCACATCTGATCGATCGCTTCCGCCAGCTTGCCTTCCGGCACGCGCGGCTGCTCGTCAAACAATATTCTCAGCATCGTCCTGCTCCTTCCGTCATTCGGTGCGTAGGCGAGAACAAGGACAAAACGCCGCCGTCACTCTTCGGGTGTCGGCGGCGTCAGCTTGTCTGCTTCTATTATACGCATAAATATTCCATCATTCGCAACCTATCGGATACAATTGGGCTTCTCGATCCATTCATCGTATGTCTATCCCATTCGTCTAGCGGCTTTCGCGCATATTCCGGCTTCGAATGACCATATCCAGCAGCATCGTGAACAAGCCGGCGATAATTAAGTTATGAAGCAGGCTTGTAAATATGAACATGTTCTCGTTCGTCAGCGTATACGTCAGCCATGCGCCGCTGAGCACTTGCATCGCAACGAGCGTCAGCGACCAAGTGCTGGAGACGCGCAGCGGCTCGCCTCCCGCTCCGCTTCTGCGAATGGTCACGAATACGTACGCGATAATAACGAACAGAATAGCCGCCGCGACACGGTGAATGAATACGGCCAGCGTGGCACCTCCCAGATCCGGTACGACTTGTCCGTTGCACAGCGGCCAGCCGATGCATCCGCCGGACGAGTCCGTATGCCGGATATAAGCGCCCAAGTAGACGACGATATAGCTGTAGATCGCCGTGAACAACAGCAGGCCGTAGAACCGTCTCGGCACCCGCGTTCCCGCTCTGCGCGCTTCCCCCTGCCCGAATCTTCTCAGCCAGACGACCAGCAGCAGCGTGGAAGCAAATGCGAGCAGCGATATGCCAAAATGGATCGCCATGACCGCCGGCGATTGCGGCCAGAGCACCGCCGCGGCTCCCATCAAAGCCTGTACGACCGTCAGCGCCAGCGCAGAGCTTGCATACACCAGTTGCTCCTTATAACGCTTGTACATAAGCGAATAGAAGAAAGTAACCAGCGTCAGAATACCGGCCAGTCCGCTAATCGCCCGATGCGAATATTCGATTAAAGACTCCACCGTATAGGCGGGCACGAATTTGCCATTGCATAGCGGCCAATCGTCGCCGCATCCGCGTCCGGAGTCGGTATTCGTGACAAGCGCGCCCGCCAGCAGCACAAGAAGCATGACGATACAGGAAGCGGTGGCAACCGCACGATAACGTCCCGAGATCACAATCATCACCTAGTTTCGTAAAATGATAAGCCGTCCATGATTGCAGCTATTGCCCTTTTTCGAGGCGTGAAAGGCTTGAAATAATTACATTCATTATAGCCTTATGCCTACCCGAAAGCTATGTCGAAAATGGGACACTTCGTCGCTCTTCTTGTCCCCTTAGCATTCGCCGCAGCCGCTGTTGGCAACCAGACAAAAAATCCGTGCAGAAGGTCTGCACGGATTCATGCCAGCACGCCGAGTCCGTACAGTCTGTCTGTCCGGACTCGGCAATTGGCTTAGATCGGATGGATTGGCGTTACGCCTGCGGCAGCGCCGCAGCCACTTCCACCGCGCGGTCCAGGAACGATTCGATCTCGTCGCGCGTCTTGCGCAGCTTGCTGACGAAGCGCACAACCTCCTGACCGTTCTTGAAGGCGATAAAGCTCGGAATGCCAAGAATGTTCAGCTCGCTGCACAGGTCCGGAAGATCATCGCGGTCGATCTGCACGAATTGCAGCCGGTCCGCGTATGCCGCCTCCACCTCCGGCATGAACGGATCGATGAAGTGGCAGTCTTTGCACCAAGTCGCCTTGAACACCGCAATCGCAAGCTCGCCTGCAACCGCCTCGCGGAAAGCTTCTTCCGTCGTTATCGTTCTCATGTTGTCATCCTCCTCCTGTTAAGCCGCTTGAATGGATTAATGTACTTCCCGGGCGATTTCGAGAATCGCTTTGTTGCCCCAGCCGTACGGGTCCCACTGGATGGAAGCGCCGAACGCCTTCGCAATATCCCGAGCCGGCACGTAAGTGACGTTATCGATAATGGTTGCCGGGAACGACAGCTTCACATTCTTCCCGTTCACCTTCGCCGCATTGCTGCCCTTCTGAACGACGATGACCGTGCCCGTTGCCTTGTCCTTGATCTCGACTTGCTTGCCCTTCGGGGATACCGTCGCGCCGAGCTGCGAAGCCAGTTCGCGCAGCGGGACGAGCGTCACGCCCGAAGGGGTAATGATCGGCGGATAATCGTCGTAGATCGTGAACAGCGCGGACTGCCGACCGATATGCAGTTGCTTGTCGAGCAAGCTATACATATCGGACGCGGGATCGAACATGCGCAGCACTTCGTAGCCTTGCATATTTTCGAGTGATTCCAGCGACACGGCCGCATTCTTCTGAGCGCCGCTCACCTTGTCGACGGTCACGTCACCGTTAATATTCCACATTTCCGATTGAATCGACAGCGAGATGCCTTCAAGCGGAATCAGTTCCTCATCCTCGTCTGCTTCGGCCAGCTCCTTCATGTCCGGCTTAATCTGCAGCTCAAGGGACGTTTTGCGAATATCGAGCTTCGAATCAACGTACAGATCCGCTTGGGCGAAGCTGTTCTTGTTCACGACGGCTCCGAAGTCGGCCTGCTGCTCCTGTTCCTTCATCGACTCGCTGAAAGCGGCCAAGCCGTCGATCAGTTCATCGATCGCCTGATCGATTTCCTCGTCGGTAGGACGAGCCTGATCGCCGCCCTCCGATTCCTCGATCGCTTGCTTCAGACTCGGATTGGCAAACACGATATCGACCAGACCGACCAGCGCCTTGCGCAGTCCTTCGCGGTCGCTTTGCAGCTTGCCGACGTAATTTTTTACCCAATTCCACATTTGCTCCGCATCCAGCTTCACGCTGACGTGGGCAAGCGTCAGCTTCTCCCCGTTCACCGTCGTCTGCGCGAGGGGGTCGACCGACAGTCCTTCCGGATTCGGCATCGCATCGATCAAATAGCCGCCGATATGATCGAGCGCTTGGCGGCCAACCTCCGTAATCGTTTCTTCCGTAATCGGCTCACTGCCGTCCTCGCCGGCGATGCCGAATGCTTCGAGCGCCGATTGTCCGGTCATATCGATCAGGAACGGCTTCTTGGCGCCTTCGAGCGTCAGCAGCGCATTCTCCCCGTCAACGAGCAGACCGAAGCCGAACGAGCGGCTGCCAAGCGTCAGATCGCCCGCGATCGACATATGCTCGTTGTCCTTTATTTTCATCTCGTCGATTTGCAGCTTCATATTCGTCAGCATCGACAGCACTTCCAGCCCGCCTTCGGACATCTCCTCTTCCGCGAGCGCTTCTTCGTTCCATTGCAGCTTCAATTCTACCGATTGCTTGCTCTCGGCCGCTTGAACCTTCAGGCTGTTCAGCAGCATTTTGTTCAAATCGACGCCCGCTACCGCTTGGCAGCCGGCAACAATGATAACCACTGCCGACAGCAATAACAGATACGCGCGTTTAAACCGTTTCATTCCTTTCAACACCAGGCAGCTCCTCCCATGATAACAACTCTCTTAAATCATACTCATTCTACCATGAATAGGAATAGGTTGGCTGATGTTAAACGATATTTTTAGGTAAAATTATGCACGTCCGGCAGCGGGCGCAAGCCGCATAAGCGGACCGAACAGCTTGCGCAGCGGCCTAGGGAACGAGCGTACGTCCGCCGGCCGGACGACGCGCAGCAGTACGAGCAGCGCGAGATAGAGGACGCCCGCTACCGCGCCGGCGACGAAGCAGCCGAGCAGATAGACGAGCTTGTCCGGCAGCGCGTCCAGCAGCAGGGCGCGAATGCCGTAATCGGCGCCGAATCCGGCTGCGGCCGTCACGGCGACGGTCGCGATGTAGCCCGCCCACCGTCTGCCGAGCGTTTGCAGCGGAACGACCTGACGGATGGAACGGATATTGAGAATCGTCACGACAATGAAGCACAGCGTCGAAGCAATAATGAAGCCGTACATGCCAAGCGCCGGGCCAAGCGCGATACTGCCGATCAGCAGTACGCCCAATCCAACGAACGTGTTGTACATCGGCGTTCTCGGCTTGCCGAGCCCGTACAGAATCGAGTTGCTTGTCATCATCGAGATTTGGAAGATCGTACCCGCCGTCAGCGCCGCGACGATGCCGCCGCCCGATGCGTCCTCGAAAAGCAAGCCCGTTACCGAATGCGCCGCAACGGTCAGCACAAGCGCCGCCGGTACGCCGCTGAACAGAACGATGCGCATCACAAGCGACGATTGCCGCTGAACCTCAGCCATATTGCGCATCGTGAAGGCGGACGAAATAACCGGAATAATGGACGAGCTGAGCGCAATGGCAAGAATCGGCGGAATGCCGGCGACCGAGATTGCCTTCAATCCGAAAGCGTCCAGCACCTGCTCCGCTTCTATTCCGGTATAGTAGCTGCCGCTGAGCCGGACGAGAAACGAGTTGTCGAACATGTAGACCAGGTTGACGGTCATCGCCGTTACGACGATCGGCAGCGACATTGCGAATATTTCCTTATAGATCGTACGGAACGGAAGGCTGGACCGCTCGAACCGCAGCCTTCCGGCCCGCACCTCCGCCGCGTCCTGCCGGTTCAGCTTGCGGCCGTAGCCCATCATGACGGCGAGCGCGCCGATCCCGCCGATTACGCTGCCGAAGGAAGCCGCCGCCGCGATCCATCTGTCGCCCCAAGCCGCGGAGACGACAACCAGCGCCAGACCGACCCCGAACGTCACGCGCAGGATTTGCTCCACGATCTGCGAGATGCCGCCCGCGGACATCAACTGCCGGCCTTGAAAATAACCGCGCATCATCGCGATCGTCGGGAACAGCAGCAGCGCAGGCGCAATGGCCTGAACCGACGCATCCGCCAGCGGAATTTTTGCTACATGGGAGCTGTACCACGGGGCCAGCAGGAACAGCGCCGCCGCCATTATGACGCCCGTTACGGCGCCGAACAGCAGCGCGGCCTTATAGATGCGCTGAGCTTCGCCGGCCTTGCCGAGCGCATGCCGCTCCGACACCATCTTGCTGATTGCGCTCGGCAGCCCCCCGGTTGCAATGACGAGCAGCCAGAGATAGACATTGTTAGCCAGTCCAAGTGCCGCGCCGCCGCCCGAGCCCATCATATAATCGAGCGGCACCCGCTGGAAAATGCCGAGCACCCGCGCAGCCAGCGCGGCTACCGCGAGAATAATCGTTCCCTTAATCAATGAGTCCTTCTTTAGCATAATCTAAGCTTCGTCCTCTCCGTCGTCGCATTCGCCGGCAAGCCTTGCTTGCCTTGCCCGCTCGCCAAAAAAGCGGCACGTCCGTCCCGGTCCTCCGGCAACGAGCAGCCGGAAGCCCGGGGCGATCGTGCCGCCCGCTTCTGATTGTAGTACCGTTATTTTATTTTACGCCTTGCCGCCAATCGGTTCAAGCGGCTGGTGATTGCCGCGCACCGGCTTCGCCGCGCCGGACGGGGCCGCCCACCTCACCGCATTTTTGATAACCTGCAGCACCTGCGGGTTGTAATAGGTCGGATACGTCTCGTGTCCCGGGCGGAAGTAAAAAATTTTGCCCTGCCCCCGATAGAACGTACAGCCGCTCCGGAACACTTCGCCGCCCTCGAACCAGCTCACGAAGACGAGCTCGTCCGGCGCCGGAATGTCGAAGTGCTCGCCGTACATTTCCTCATGCTCCAGCGTAATATGCTCCGGCAGGCCCGCCGCGATCGGATGCGCCGGATTGACGACCCAAATTCGCTCCTTCTCGCCAACTTCCCGCCATTTGAGATCGCAGCCGGTGCCCATCAGCTTTTTGAAAATTTTCGAGAAATGGCCGGAATGCAGCACGATCAGCCCCATCCCCTCCATAACGCGCTGGTGCACGCGGTCGACGATCGAATCGTCTACACGGTCATGCCCCATATGTCCCCACCAGATCAGAACGTCCGTCTCGGCGAGAACGTCGTGCGTCAATCCGTGCTCGGGCTGCTCCAGCGTAGCGGTGCGAACCTGAATGCCGTCTTCGCCAATCCCGTTCGCGAGAGCTTGGTGAATACCGTCCGGGTATACCCGGCGCACTTCCTCGTGCGCATGCTCATGCAAATACTCGTTCCATACCGTTACTTTCACCATTGGTGTCCAACTCCTCATTAGAAATATTTTAAAGAAGCCAAATGAAGAACAGTACGATCATAAGCAACTGCATGAAAAGCTTGGCGACGGTGCTGGTGAACAAGCCGACGATCGAGCCGAAGCCGACCTTCAGCGATTTCTCCATATCGGAGCCCGCGAAAAACATTTCGCCGATTACCGCACCGATGAAAGGACCGAGAATAAGGCCGAATGCCGGGATGACGAACGGTCCCGCAATGACGCCGATCGTGCTTCCGACGACCGAGGCGCGCGACCCTCCGTATTTTTTGACGCCCCATGCATTGACCGCATAATCGGCTACGAACAAGGCGATCAAGATGAGCGTCTGGATCGTCCAGAACCAGAAGCCGAACGGCGAGAAGCTAATGCAGAGGCCGTATACGAAAAATGCCGCATATATCGCCACCACGCCCGGCAGTATGGGAAATATCGCCCCGCCCATGCCGACGATAAACAACAGCGCGACTACAATCCAGCCGATAACCTCGAGCATTACAGCGACACCTTCGCTTTCAGCACATATTGGCGCAGCACTTCGGCGACGCCATGCTCATCGTTCGTGAACGTGACGGCGTCCGCCGCACGCTTCACTTCGTCCTGCGCGTTGCCCATCGCTACGCCAAGCCCCGCCTCGCGGATCGCCGCGATATCGTTCAGGCTGTCGCCGACGGCCACCGTCTCGGACATATCGATCTTGAGCATCGCGCACAGCTCCCGAAGCGCCGAAGCCTTCGTAATGCCGAGCGGGTTCATCTCCAGGTTCCACGGCGAAGAATTTGTAATTTCCAGGTTCCCCCAAGAAGACACTTCCTTGAGGATCGCTTCGCGAGCCGCGTCGTTCTCCGTGTAGTAGCCGAATTTCAGCCAGTGGTGACCCGTATAATGATCGGCCGGTTGTATCCACGTCTCCTTGTTGTATACCGTATCCGTCGAGTATGCCCAGTACCATACTTCCGGATACTGCAGCGCCAGCAGATGCAGCCGTTTGATCGTCTCGGGCTCGACAAGCGTACGTCTATGCAGCACATGCGGCCGGGTCCATATCTCGCCGCCGTTCACCGTAATCATCGGAACGTTCATCAGATCGAGCTGCTCCGCATAAGGGAGCGCGCTCCGAAACCCGCGCCCCGTCGAGAAGCAGACGATGACGCCCGCTTCCATCGCCTTTCGTATCCATCGCCGGTTCGTCTCGCTTACCTCCTGCCGATCGTTAAGCAGTGTCCCGTCCATATCCAGCGCAACCAATTTGTATGTTCCCATCCCAAGTCTGGCCTCCCCTATCGGCAGTATGAGGCAGCCCCTGCGCCGGCTGGCGCAGCCGCTCGCTTAAGGCGCGAGCCGAGCATGCGCGCTGCGCTGCCGCAATAAGCTGCACACCGTCCAATGCGCGCTGCCGTACCGATTTCTGTTTTCCGATATTGTAGCATATTTCATCTAGGCTACCTACATGCCGCAGTACGGCGGGAAGGCTCGACCTTAGTCGAGTTCAATGCTGCTGCGGCTTTATTGCAAAGCCGCTCGACAGAAACGCGCAAACGTTTGCACAAGAAAAAAAACGGTCCGCCTCGCCGCCAAACCCAGCAGTTGCAGCTTCAGTTGGCTTCATGTCATGACTTCAGTTAGATTATAGCGGGGATCGGCCGTTTGCGCTTCCCCGCGCATTGGTGGATTTGTATTGCATTTTGTCTAGCCGTCCATTACACGCCGAGCATCGCCACCGCGATACCGACATACAACACCGTTATAATCCACCGTTTGATCGCCCCGTTCATTTTGACTCGTTTGAGCTGCATCATCATAAATCGCCTCCTTCCCTATATGCCTGCTCCTCTCTTTTTATACTATGCAACAAAGTTTCCTTAGTGCAAAAACGAACAGAATCCGCCGCTCCCCACAACCGCCGCCTAGCTGCAACACTGTAATGCGCCACAATAATAAAAGCCGTTCTTCATCCCCGACGGGAACAAAGAACGGCTCTACAAACGTATCTTTATGCTGCTTCGCAAGCTCCAACAGCCGACGCTTAATCTACATTCTCATCGCCGACAGCATCTCCGCCGCCCATAGCTATGTGATTCGCACCTGCATTAACGCCTGCGTTGGCATCGGTTCCCGCATTCGTATTCGTGCCCGACTGTTTGCCCACGGGAGCGCCAGCCTTCTTGGACGGGTTGCGAGGTACGCCGTTCAAGCCGATCTCGTCGTCGTAAGCGTCGAAAATTTTGCGCGCGATCGGCGCCGCGCCCTTCGCGCCGAATCCTCCCTCCGGCACGACGACCGCAACGGCCAGCACCGGATTGTCCGCTGGCGCGTAAGCGATAAACACCGCGTTATCGACCGTTTTGCCGCCGACAGACTGCTCCGACGTACCCGTCTTGCTCGCATACGAATAATTTACGCCGGCGAACGCGTCTTTTACGTTAACGAGCTTCATGCCCCGCTTGACCTCTTCCCAATACGCTTTCGGGAAGTCAACCGTATTCAGCACCTCCGGCTTAAAGCCTTGCACAAGCTCGCCGTCGGACGTAACGATTTGGTCGACGAACTGCGGCTTCATCCGCTTGCCTTGGTTCGCGAGCGTCGCCGCATACTGCGCAAGCTGAAGCACCGTATAGCGCGCCTGCTGGCCGAACGAGGCGCGGATAAGCGCCGACTGCGTGCTTGCCGTCTGCGCCTCGTGATAATACTCCACGATGCCTTCCGACTCGAACGGCAGGTCGCTGCCCGTCTTAATGCCGAGACCGAATTCTTTCATGTAGCTGTCCCATTTGTCGACGCCCGCAAGAGCTTTATACTTCTCGTACATCTTCTGTCCGACCATCGCAGCCATGAACGGGTTGGACGACTTGCCGATCGCCAAGGCCGGATCAAGCGTGCCGTAGGCATGGTTCAAAGCATTGCGGATCGTGACCTTGCTGCCTTCGCGACCGAAAGTGAACGTCCCCGTATCCGGATACGTCGTCGAAGTCGTGAACAAACCTTCGTTCAGACCGACGAGGATGGACAGCGGCTTCTGCGTCGAACCGAGCATGACGAGCGACGGCGCGTGTCTGCCCGCTTCCTTCTCGTCCTCATACGGCGCGAGCACCTCGCGGATCGTCCCGTTCTTGAGCATGTAGATACTGTTCTCGTAATCCTCGGGAGTGATTTTGCCCCCGGACCAAATGTTCGGATTGTAGTCGGGCATACTCGCCATCGCGACCACTTTGCCCGTGTTGACTTCCATCGCGACGGCATAGCCGGTCTTCGGCTTCTGGTTGACCTTCACAATATCCGGACTCGTCTTCAAATAAGCGAGATGATCGGTAATCGCCTGCTCCGTCCGAAGCTGCACGCTCTTATTGATCGTCAGATACAGGTCGCTTCCCTTCTCGGGATTCGTAATCGTCGGCGGACCGATAATTTTGCTGAGCGCATTGACCGGATACACCTTCAGGCCGTTCTTGCCGCGCAGCTCGTCCTGATACATCAGCTCGATGCCATCCATGCCGACATCTTCCTGATCGAGATACTTCAGCTTCGGATCTTCCGTCTCTTCTTTCTTCTCCGCATAGAAATCGAGCGAGTTCACGGCGGAGTTGAACTTCTTCAAATAACCGACAAGCTGTACGGCAATCGAATTGTTGTCATAATGGCGTACGCTTTCCTCGATAATGTCGATGCCGTCGAACAGATTGCGATTTTCCATAAAATACGCGATTTCCTGATTCGTCAGATCGGACTTGATGCGGCGCGGCGTCGAAATCGTATTTTTCTTAAACCCGAGATCGAGCTGACGCAGCACGTCGTCGGCCGTCATCTGCTTGGCAGGATCGCCATACTCGGCAAAAATTCCGGAAATCTTCTCGGCGAACGGCCGCATCCGCTCTTCGATTTCCTTCTGCTGCTCCTTCGCCGTCTTCCCTTTCAGCTTCTTGCGAATATCCGGGTCGAGCTTGTAATACAGCGACTGCGTCGACGTCGAATAGGCGATCGGGTAACCGCTCGAATCGAGAATGTTGCCCCGGATCGGCGGAATCATAACCCTCTGCGAGCTGATTTTGTTTTCCTCCGCTTTCAGCGTCGGCCCCTCTACGAACTGTAGGATGGCCAGCCGAATGATGAGAACACTGAACAATAAAAATATGGCGAAAAAGAATGCGTTTAGCCGAAACGAAAAATGTCTGCGGTTTACAATTTCGCGCTTCTGCTGATCTTCCGTCACCTGTCTATCTCCTCCCGCTTCCGTTGCAGCTTGGCGCTGCACCCCGATCCGTCTTCACTTCTATACCTAACGAGCCGAAGCGGCAAAAAGTTTTGCGCTCCTCCCGCGAATCGTCACCCTACTACTTATGCCTGCGCGTCGGCAATATGCGTCTTCTCGAAGTCCGGCGGATTGAACCAATCGCCCGACATCGCCCAAGTGGCGTCAAGCGGAACCCATGCCGAATCGCCGTTCGCTCCGGCAATCCGAACCTCGTTCCACGCATGCGGTCCGAACCCGCCCTTCGCCGTACCGCCTTGGCCGGTTACGACGCGAACCTGCAAGCCGGAAGCTCTTGCCATTACCGCATACAGCCGCGCTACGTCGATGCACACGCCAAGCCGGGTTGCGAACGTATCCTCCGGCGTCTGCTCTTTCCAGATGCCGCGCTGCTCGTAATTGCGCGCTTTGTCCCAATCGTATGCGATGCGCGTCCCGACCCAGCGGTATAGGGCGCGCGCTTTCTCTTCATCCGTCTTCGCGTCCTTCGTTACCGTCAGCGCCGCCTTGGCGATGTCGTCCGGAATGGCATAGTCGGCTATTTCATATTTTCTCTTTAGTATGCGCTGAAATTCATCGCCGACCGCCTTGGTCAGCACCGGTCCCCGCTCGTCGAGCAGCCTGCCCGCCACCGGCTCCAACAGCCGGGCCGAGGCTTCGTTATATACGTCCGAAGAGCGGATCTGCGCGGTGAAAGGCCCGCTTGGCGACAGCGTCGCGTATACGAACAGCGCCGCAATGAGCAGCAGCGAGCGAACCGCGCCGTGAAAAGCGCCGATTATCCCGCCGACGGCGCGGCTCGCCAGCCCGCTTCCCGGCAGGCCCGGCCGTTCGCCTTCCCTCTCCCGGCTTCCTATGCCGCCCTTCGATCCGATCCGGTACACAAAACGTTCGATCGGAGAGGTCACATAAGCGACAGGCCAGCGGAACGCCGCATAACAGAGCAGCAGCAGCACGCCGTAACGGAATAAGGCGAAGTCCCGGAAGCTCGTCGCGAACGTATACCAGAGCTGCGTCAGGGCGCCGACCTCCTTGGCGGGCGGCTGAACGTCTCCCAGCAGTCTGGAGGCGGCGGGAGACAGCAGCGCCGCCGCTTTCGAGGCCGCGAGAAGGCAGATCAGCATCAGCACGCCGTCCCATACAAAAAAGAAAAGACGCTTCGCGGAGCCCGATGCGCCTTTGACCAGCCCATGCACGACCGATCCAAGCAGCAGCGCCAGCACGGCCAACGCCACCGGCTCGAACGCCGTCATTCCTTGAATCCATACTAGCATGCGTTCCGCTCCTCTCGACTGCTTCTATGAGCGGTTATTTCGTTGGAACGGAGGACTGCCGGCGGCAGCCCGTCCATTAAGGGCCTGAGCGGCTCCTAGCCGTTGCTTTTGGCCGTATCGATGAGCGTGCGAATCGTATCGTCGATTTTGAGCGAGCCAAGCTTAGCTCCCCGGAACTTGACGTCCACCTCGGCATCGCCCGGCTTGCCCGTCAATTCGAGATTGCTCGTCTTCACCGTGAACGTACCGTCGCCGTTCGACTTATACGTCGCGTCCTTCGCTTCGCCGACCATTGCCGCAACCGCTTCCTGCTTGACGCTGTCGGTCACTTTCGTTCCGATCGACTTCACGTCTTCCAGCGTATAGCCGCTGTACATGACGACGCCGACGAGGATGACGGCAACAAGCGCCCATTTCACAAACGTCTTCACAATGCGGATGACGACGAAAAGGGCGACCAGCGCAAGCGCGAGGACGAGCCAATTGTCTTGAAGAAAGGTTTGCCACGTCTCGGTGTCGTAGTTAAAATTCATAAGCGACATGTTCGGGTTATCCTCCTTATTATACCTTGCCTATGCGTTCATTTCAAAAGTCTATTAACTATTATACCCGACGGAAGGCGACTGGTAAACGCGCTACAGAATGGAAACGGCATAACCCGTCCCTCCGCCGCGTACAAGTTATTATTAAGCGATCATCCCGTCAAGCGTACAGAAGGAGGGCTAGCGTGTGAAGACAGCCGTGTGGCTTTATTTGTTTCTATTTATTGCCTTTTTCGACCTGCATGCGCAATACCCGATCTTGACGCCGTTCGCCGTCTCCCTTGGCGCCGCTCCCTCGTTCATCGGTCTGATGATGGGCATGTATTCGATTACCCATCTGCCCGGCAATCTGATCGCCGGCATCGGCGTCGACCGGTTCGGCAGCCGGCTGTTTATCGTCTTAAGTCTTCTGTGCGCCGGCATTATCCTGCTGCTTCAAGCGCATGTCGCCAACCCTTGGCAGCTTCTTGCGCTCCGTTCCGTCAGCGGCTTCGTGCTCGCTTTCTTATCTCCCGCCTGCATGTCGCTGCTCGCGCGGATCACCTCCGACCGTATTAAACAGGGCAAGCTGATGGCCGGCAACGGTCTTGTCCATACGTTCGCGTCGGTCTTCTCGCCGGCTGCCGGAGCGCTGCTCGTCGCGCAGATCGGCTTTACGCGCGCTTTCGAGTATCTCGGCTGGCTGCTGATTACGACAGCGGTCTGCGCGCTGTTCTTTATCCATGAGCGGCGCATGACCGCTCACGGTACGACTGGAGCGCCGCATAGCGGGAGCGCCGGGAGCAGTGCCGCAGATGCTACGCAGACCGGCGCCAGCCTGCCGTCCGGCGCTCACCATCAGCATCACGGCGGCGCCAAGCTCGTCTCCGGCAAATCGACCGCGCACAATATAGCGCCGGCGCCGGAAGGCAAGGCGCTGCCTTGGCTCGTCTACTTCCTGCCGATGGCGACGAGCTGCGCGCAAGGCATTCTATCGTTCGAGCTGCCGCTCTTGGCGGACGCCCACAACGGCAGCTCGATCATGACGACGGGCATCCTGTTCTCCGTCGTCAGCTTCGGGGCGCTCGTCACGCTCAGCATGCTGTTCCTGAACCGATACTCGCCGTACCTTCGCACGCTGTGGGGAGCGGTTCTGCTGGCGATGCTGTATTTTGCCCTCGCCATCGGGGTTCCTCTCCCGCTCGCTACGATGCTGTTCATGCTCGGCATGGCCAAAGGCATTATATTGCCGGCGCTGCCATCCCTGCTTATCGACATGAGCGGCGGCGAGCGCTACGGACGAACATTCTCGCTGCTCTCGATCGCCTACTCGATCGGCGCATTCATCGGGCCGATGACCGCCGGCATTCTTCGAGACAGCGTGTCGCCTTACTTTATCGCCTTTGTCGCGCTTATGGCGGCGGCCGCCATTTTGCCGTTTCACGGTCCTCGCCGCGTCTCCACGAGAACCCATTTTTCGTAATCTGGGTATATGCACAAGGCGACTCCCCCCTGCTCACATACACTACACTGTGTCACGGATGACAGTCGTCACGACGGTATACGTGACCTCTATGAACAGTAAAGGGGTGACAATATAAATGAACTTTGTTGATCCAGCCTGCAGAGGCGGAAACGTTGGCGGTCTGTGGACTTCCACCGGTGTTATTCTCGTACTGTTCATTCTCCTCGTGATCGTGTTCTCCGGTTGTTTCTGCTAATAACCCTTCAACAGCCCGCTGCGTTGCAGCGGGCTGTTTTGGTTTTCCGCCGAGGAAGCCGCTTAGCCGATCCGAGGCCGCATGGAGACCGCCGTTTACCGCTGTTATGCTTTGCCGCCTCCTGCACGCGCTTCAATGCATCGACGACGCCTCGCGCTCCCCTCCCGCCGCTTGCTTCTTCCGCCGCTGGCATAAGTCGGCATAGACGGATACAATAAGGGGGAGGTGAAGCAGCTATGGACATTGCGATTATCGTCGAGGGCAAAAACGATCGGAGCCGCCTGCGCCGCGTTCTGCAGCCGGACGTGCCGATTTATTGTACATACGGTACGCCGGGCAGCGCGCAATTGGAAACGCTGCGCAAGCAAGTGGGCAATCGCCAGCCATATCTGTTTATGGATAATGACTCCTCTGGCCGCCGCATCCGGGGGCTGCTCCGCGATCTGTTTCCCGATGCCGAGCATCTGTATACTCGCCGAGGATATCCGGGCGTCGAGCATACGCCGGAAGATTATATTATCGAACAGCTCGAGAAAGCCGGCCTCGAAGCCTACATTGTCTATCCCGATCCAAGCTCGATCCCGTTCAGCAAGGAGGACTTTGACTAATACTCTTCTCCTCTCCTAAGTCTCATTCACAGCCCGCCGTTTCCTTACGGCTAGAGCCTTGTGCAGGCTCTTAGCTCTCCCGGCATCCGTCACGTTAACCGATAAGTGTCTCTGAAGGTTACTTAACTGCTCGCACTCACACTTTCTGACGCTTTAAGCGTCCCCGCTCGTCCCTTATCCACCCCTGTCGCATTCACAGCCCGCCGTTTCCTTACGGCTAGAGCCTTGTGCAGGCTCTTAGCTCTCCCGGCATCTATCACGTTAACCGATAAGTGTCTCTGAAGGTTACTTAACTGCTCGCACT
>Ga0160452_100135_pt1 | contig 90577 bp, 73 predicted proteins | sample HID1971I_E6MG_FD_108230 | JGI IMG/M metagenome (GOLD analysis project Ga0160452, IMG submission 108230) | Enriched millipede-associated microbial communities from UW Madison campus, WI, USA - HID1971I_E6 MG | ecosystem: Host-associated > Arthropoda: Insects > Digestive system > Unclassified ...
GCGGACGCACGCGGATACCGAAGCGATGGCTGGCGTGTTCATCAATATGCTCGCGATGCGCAGCAAGGTGGAAGGCGAGAAGACGTTCGCCGCCTACCTTGGCGAAGTGCGGGAGCAGGCGCTGGCCGCTTACGAGCATCAGGACTATCCCTTCGAGGAGCTGGTCGCGAAGCTGGACGCGCGGCGGGACCTGAGTCGTCATCCGTTGTTCGACGTTATGTTTGTTCTGCACAATATGAAAACGTTGGCCCGTCAAACAAGCCAAACGGCAATCATCAAGGATGCCTACGAGCTCACGGGCAGCCATGCGAAGTTCGATCTGATGCTGGAGGCGGTTGAGCAGGACGGTGTCGTTACACTGTCGCTCGCTTACCGCACCTCGCTGTATGCCGAGTCGACAGCCTCGGAGTGGCTGAACGATCTCGTCAGCTTGCTGCTGCTTGCCGCATTTGCTCCCTCCGACACGCTGAATGGGCTATGGGGTCGTCTTCACGATCAAAAGTATGATATAGCAGCTATGCAGGAGCAGGTCGAGTCCGCATTCAAGCATGCGTTCTTATTCGAATAATACGAGCAATGCTTTTGCATCCGTTCAACCGATGGCGTTGAACGGATGCGGCTCACCGAGAACAGGGGGAATAGGGTTTGATTACTGCGAACGGGCACAAAGAAGGAAACCCCGGGTATTGGGCGGACAAGCTGAATGGATTCGCAGCTTCGGTCTCCGACGAGCCGTCGTGGATGGGACGGCGGGGGCGCGGCGATAGTCAGCGCCGCCGCTTCCAGCTTCCAAGCCAATTGACCGAGCGTTTGCTGCGATTGGCACATCGGGACTACCATACGTTATTCGCGCTTCTGACCGCAGCGTTTGGGCTGACGATTCACAAAGCCGTCGGCTTAAATCAGGTCGGCATCGCAATGCCGACGCTGCGCGTGTCGGATGCGAAGCGGCAGGCGAGCGTATTCGCAACGTTTGGCATGCAAGCCGAGCATGCGATTCCGGCGTACCTCAATGCCGTGTTGACAGAGATGAAGCATACGTACACGCAAGCGCTGACGGCCGCCGAAGCTTACCGCCGGTTCACGCAGGAGGAGCTGAAGCCTATGTATCGGTTCGCTATCGGCTGCAGCGCCATTCATGATCTCGAGGCGTTCGTTGAGCATATAGGCGGCTGCGACAGCCGATTGACGCTGCTATTCACGGTTGAGGATGACGGTTGCTTGAGCGGGGAGTTGACCAGCGGGCAAGACGAGATGGACGCCGATGAAGCAGACTCGTGGATCAGGGGCATCCTTCACGTGCTGGAACAGCTTAGCCGCGGCAAGGACTGCACGCTGTCAGACATCAAGCTGCTCACGGAGGAAGAGGAGGCGCTCATTAATAGGACGAACGATACCGCGAGCCCGCTGCCTCCATTCGAGACCGTGACGGAATGGCTCGAAGCAACCGCACATCGATACGCTGGCGAGATTGCGCTGGAATGGGAAGCGAACAGCTTGACGTACGAGGAACTTAATCGTGCGGGAGCTGAAGTGGCGGATATGCTGCGGGCCGCGGCGCCTGGGACTGGCCCAGGCTCGCGGGTCTGCATTATGCTTGAGCGTTCGCCAGAGTTGATTGCGGCAGTCGTCGGCGTCTTGAAGACCGGGGCGGCCTATGTCCCGATTGATCCGGACACGCCTGCCGAGCGTGTGCGCTTCGTATGCGAGAACAGCGGCATTGCGGCTTTGATCGCTGATCGCGGCATGGCGCCGGAAGGTTTGGCCTGCCCGCTGGTGGAGCTTCGGGCCGGATCGCACATGGCATCACTGCTGGAGGAGTCCGGGGCTACGGCTCGCCATGGGGAGGCCCAGATCGCCGGCGGCCAACGCCTCGACACCGCCTACATCATTTATACGTCGGGATCGACGGGGCAGCCAAAGGGTGTTGAGGTATCCCACCTCAATGTGTTGAATTATTTGGGCTGGGCCGGCAAGCGCTATACCGCAGGGGAGCGGCTTGCGTTCCCGTTTTATTCTTCGATTGCGTTCGATCTGACAGTGACCTCGATATTCCTACCGCTTGTGACCGGCGGGCGGATCGTTATTTATACCGGCCGGGATGCGGCCAGCATGCTCCACCAGGTCGCACAGGATGACCGATCGGACATCATTAAGCTGACACCGTCCCATCTGAAGCTGTGGACGCAACTGGAAAGCGCGCCGACCGTGAGGAAAATGATCGTAGGCGGCGAGCAGCTTTCACGGGATTTGGCGGAAGCGGTCCATGCGCAATACGGGGGACGGATTGAAATCTACAATGAATACGGTCCGACCGAAGCGACAGTCGGATGCATGACCTACCTGTTCGATCCGGACCAGGATGCGGGCGAAGCGGTGCCGGTCGGGGTGCCGGGCGGCAATTCGGCCATCTACATTCTGAATGCGAACCGCGAGCCTGTATCGACCGGCATGACGGGCGAGATGTATATCGTCGGGCAGTGCGTAGCGAAGGGGTATTGGGGTCAGTCTGCGTTGACGGGCGAGAAGTTCGTAACAGACCCGTTCAAGCCGGAGTCCGATGCGTATATGTACAAGACCGGCGATTTGGCCAGAAGGCTGCCAAACGGCATGATCGTCTATGAAGGAAGAGCAGACGAACAGATCAAGCTGAACGGCTACCGGATCGAAAAGGAAGAGATCGAGCGTACGCTACGCAGCTGTCCGGGTGTGCAGGATGCAAAGGTCGTCGTCTGCCGCGCGAAATTGTTGGCCTATTACGTTGCGGACACGGGCGTGGAGTCAGCGCAATTGCAGGCCCATGCGGAAGCCTGGCTGCCGCATTATATGCTTCCGGCCGGCTATGTCCCTCTGGCGGCTTTCCCGCTGACGCGCAACGGAAAGGTGGACGCTTCGAAGCTGCCGGATCCGGTACAGCAGACGCTCGAATCGGCCGAGCCGGCCAGCGAGATCGAGCAGCGGCTGATCGAGGTGTGCAAGGAAGTGCTTGGCCTGGATAAGCTGGACATCCATGACGACCTTGTATACGCAGGCTTAGATTCAATCAAGGCGATTCAGATTTCCGCGCGCCTGTACAAGCAGCGATATACGGTAGACTTGAACGTGCTGTTGCTGCAGCGCACTGTGCGTACTATGGCCTCGGCGGTACAGCCCGCCAATGCCGAGCAGGAAGTAGCTGAACTGAACGGCGAGCTGCCGCTGTCGCCGATTCAGCTTCGATTTTTCGAGCATCACGGCATGCTGAACCATTATAACCAGTCGCTGATGCTGTACCGCAGGGAAGGATTCGAGCCGGAGGCGCTGCGTGCCGCCCTGCATGCGCTCGTCGCACATCATGACGCTTTGCGAGTTGTATTCAAGCGCGATCAGGTGGACGGACAAGTTCGCGCGCTGTACAAACGTATGGACGAGGTCGTTCAGCCGTTGCTGCAAATCGAAGCATTCGAGCAGGAGCCGGACCGTTACGATATTGACTGGCGTGCGACAGCGCTGCAGAGCAGCTTCGACCTGTCCGACGGCCCGTTGTTCCGGACACTGCTGCTTCGCACCGGCAATGGCGACCATCTGCTGCTGGCTGCCCATCATCTTGTGATGGACGGGGTGTCGTGGCGAATACTGCTGGAGGATCTGGCTGCCGTGTACGCACAGACGTCGTCGGGCCAACAGGCAGCTCTTCCGGGCAAAACCGTCTCGTATGCGGATTGGGTTACTGGTCTGAAGTCTACCGAGCAATCGGGGCTCTCCGAGGCGTTCGCCGCGGTGGCGGAAGCAGAGCGCCAAATGCAGGATCAAGAGCAAGGGCAGCAATCGAGCCTGCTGCCGGATCGATCGAAGGCCGGCACGTACGGGGATGCGCTGAGCGAATCGCTCACGCTGGAGCATGAGGCGACAAGACGCCTGCTTACGCAGACGACGGAAGCCTTCGGCGCGCGCATGGACGAGTTGCTCCTGACGGCGATGCTCCTTGCGGCACGCGATCAGTTCGGACGGCAGCGAATTGCGGTCGATCTGGAAGGCCATGGGCGGGACGCCGGGTTCAAGTCGTTGAACGTGAGCAGAACAATCGGCTGGTTTACGTCCGTCTTCCCGCTTCGGCTAGCGCTTGCAGAGGATGACGATGTGCGCTTGCACGTCATGCGTGTGAGGGAGCATTACCGGGAAGCGTCCCAGAAAGGCTGGAAATACGGCGTATGGCGCTATCTGAACGATTGGGCATCGGGCGAGAACGCGGCAGCGGTATTAACCGCGGCGGCCAGCGCCGAAATCGGCTTTAACTATTTGGGCCAATTGGGCGGTGAATTCAGTAACGAGCTGTTCACGCTGTCGGATTGGCCGACGGGCCGTCTCGTATCGGCGGCGGCAGCGAGGGAGTATCCGCTGGAGTTCATTGCGGTTATTGCCGGCGGTAAGCTGTCGCTTCAGCTTATCTACAACTTGTCCGACATTGATCGGGAGGGCGCGGCGGCGTTGTTAAAGCGTTACGAATTCTGGCTCCGGACCATGCTGGAGGAGACCGAACAAGGCGGCAGACAGGCGTGGGTAAGCATCGATCAGTTGGATTCGATTACCGTCGAGGATGCGCAGGCGATTCTGATGCGCCGCGGAGCGCGTAAGAAAAGGGGGACGAACGGATGAGCGAACAGACAGACGTGCAGACGGACTATAACCGAATCCATCGGATATATCCGCTCTCGCCAATGCAGGGAACGATGCTGTACAGCACGTTGTCCGGCAGCCGAAGCCAAACGTACTTTATCCAGTATAAGTATCGCATCGCAGGCGAGCTCGACCCGGCCGTGCTAGAGGAGAGCGTTCGCCAGTTGGCTAAGCGGCATGAGACGCTTCGCACGCAATTCATCTATGAGCGGGTAACGGAGCCGCTCCAGGCTGTAACGGAAGAGCAGACGGTCGAGTTCGTATTTGATGACATCAGCTCGCTGACGGACGTGCGGCAGCAGACGGTAATCGAGGAGCGGAAGCGGCAGGACCGAGAGGAGGGCTACCTGCCTTCCGACCCTATTCTGATGCGGATCCAATTGTTTCGGCATGCGCAGGATCACTTCTCCTTGTTGTGGAGCTTCCACCATATTCTGATGGACGCCTGGTGCGTGCCGATCCTTAGCCAAGAGCTGTTGCATATTTATGCCGCGCTGCGGAAGGGGGAGAGTCATCGTCTGCCGGCGGCGCAGCCTTACAGCCGTTACATCGAGTGGCTGAATCAGCAGCCTATGGAGCGAAGCTACCAATATTGGGAGCAGTTGCTTGAAGGCTACGACCAGCTTGCATCGCTGCCCGCATCCTTCGGCGCAGCTTCTTCAGCCGACGATCATGACTTCGAGGAAGGTTACCGCCAGCAGGAGACGCAATATCGGCTTGATCGCGAGACGACAGCACGCCTGCAGGAGACGGCCAAGGCATGCGGCGTAACGCTGAATACGATGTTCCAGGCCATATGGGGCATTCTGCTGCAGCGGTACAACGATACCCGCGATGTCGTATTCGGAGCGGTTGTCTCCGGCCGTCCGCCCGAGGTGGGGGGCATCGAGGAGATGATCGGCTTGTTCATCAATACGATTCCGGTGCGGGTGCAATCGGACGAATCGGTGCGCTTTGACGAATTAATTCGCCACGTCCACGCGCGCTTGGTAACGTCGCTCAGCCATAGCTACTTGCCGTTGTACGAGATCGCCGCAAAGTATACGGCGGCATCGGGCAGCCGCAAGCTGCTCGATCACATTCTCATCTTCGAGAACTATCCGGTCATCCAGACGCAGCCTCAGAAAGGCAGCGGAGGCAAGGGTCTTGAGCTGGACATGCGGATGGAGGAGGAATTCGAGCAGGCCGATTTAGATTTCCAAGTGGTCGTCGTGCCGGGCGAAGAGGTCGGAATCGTTTTTCGCTACAATGCAAACAAGTACGATATGGGCCGGATGGAGCAGTTGAAGTCGCATCTGGCCGCGGTCGTGCAGCAGGTCGTCATGGACCCGGGCATCGCTGTCGACGATATTACGCTGTTAACGGCCGAGGAACAAGAGCTGCTGCTTCGGCTCGATCGCCGCAGCCAGCTGAAGACAACGCCGGGCACGTTGATGCACGGATTCGAAGCGCAAGCGGCGTTACATCCGCATAAGCCGGCGGTAGTATGCGGCGAAGAGACGCTTTGCTATGCCGAGCTGGACCGGCTTGCCGAGCACGTGGCCCAGTCGCTGCAAGCGGGCGGCGTCGGACGGGGCGACAGAGTAGGCTGCTTCGTCGGGCGCTCGCCGTCGCTGCTTGCCGTGCTGCTCGGCATCTGGAAGGCAGGGGCAGCTTACGTTCCGCTGGACCCGGAGTATCCGCAGGAGCGGCTGCGGTTCATGCTGCAGGACAACGGGGCTAAACTGGTGCTGACCGATCGCGTGAATGCAGGGCATCTGCCTACGGATGTCGCTTATCGGCTGGTCGAGGACATAGTCGCAAGCCAAGAGCCATCCGGATTTGTTGCCGATGGCGAACGGCAGGATCAGGATCTGGCGTACTTGATCTACACGTCCGGCTCGACCGGACTGCCGAAAGGCGTCATGGTGAGCAGCGGCAATGTGCGGCATTTCCTCGCATCGATGGCCGATCGCCTCTCGTTGAAGAACGATTGCCGCATCCTGTGCTCGACGAGCGTTTCCTTCGATATATTCGTGCTGGAGGCGCTGCTTCCGCTGTGGTACGGACTAACGGTCGTGCTCGCAAGCGACGAGGAGCAATCCCGACCAGAACTGCTGAATCGTCTCATTGTCGGGCAGGAGGCGGATGCGATTCAGACGACGCCTGCAAGGCTGCAGCGGATGCTGCTGGCAGGCGGAGCGGCCGAGGCGTTCGCGCGGCTGACCATGGTAATGGTGGGCGGCGAGCCGATGCCTGCCGAGCTGCTGCAGAAGCTGAGATCGATGACGCCGGCGCGTATATTCAACCTGTACGGGCCGACGGAGGCGACGGTATGGACGACGGCAGCCGAATTGACGGAAGGCGGACAAGTACATATTGGAACGCCGCTGGACGGCACGGCTGTCGCGGTGTTGAATGCCGCAGGCAAGCCGCAGCCGTCGGGCGTGATCGGCGAGGTCTATATCGGCGGTCCGTTCGTCGCGCAGGGGTACTGGAATCGGGCCGAATTGACGGCAGAGCGGTTCGCCATGCCGCAAGGCATGGACGGGTCGCGTTGGTACCGTACTGGCGATCTCGGTTCCGTCCGGCCGGACGGAACGCTGCTGCTCGCCGGGCGCGCGGACAACCAGATCAAGTATATGGGACATCGCGTCGAGCTCGGCGAGATCGAAGCCTGCATCGGCCGCTATCCGGCCGTGCGACAGGCGTGCGTGCTGCTGCAGCATAGCGGCGGCGGGCAGCCGATGCTGCGCGCCTTCCTCGAGATGGACAGGGCGCCGGATACAAAGGAGCTGGAGCAGTTCGCGTCGGCATCGCTGCCTCGGCATATGGTGCCGGGCGATTGGGTGCAGATCGAACAGTTCCCGCTGACGCCAAGCGGCAAGCTGGACCGGCGGGCGCTGGCTGAGCTTGCAGCGGCGGATCCGAGCGCCAAGCCAAAGGCCCAACCGACAGATTCCCCTTCAGAACTGGTCGAACTATTAACGGAGCTGTGGAGAAAAGTGCTGGGACTTGAAGAGATAGGACCGGATCAGAACTTTTTCGATCTCGGCGGCAACTCCATCCATGCGGCGAAGCTGGAGATCTCTCTAGAGAGCGTAGGCTATGAGGTTGAGTTGGCAGTGTATGAGCACGGCACGATCAATGAGCTTGCACATCATCTGAGGCAGTTGCAATTGCAGACTCAGGATTGATTCCGCTTTACGCGCTTTTGCACGATAAGCATACCAAAAAACGCACCGGCCTGGCGGATTTCATTCCGTTGTGTGTCTGGAGCGAAGCGAAAGAAATGGGGATAACGATGAAAACATTGGCGATTAACGATTATCAAGCAACGCAAGCGGCGATTCAATTGGTCTGCAGTACGTTTGAACGCGAATTGTCCGAAAGGCTCCAATTGTCCAAGGTGGTAGCGCCGCTGTTCGTCGAGAGCGGCACCGGCATGAATGATCAATTGAACGGCGTGGAGCGGCCAGTGTCATTCGATCTGCTCGGCATGGGGGATGAACGAATGGAGATCGTCCAATCGCTGGCGAAGTGGAAGCGTGCGGCGCTTGGCAAATACGGCTTCGCTCCAAGCACCGGGCTTTATACCGAGATGAGGGCGGTTCGGCGCGACGAGGTCGTAAGCCCTTTGCATTCTTATTTCGTCGACCAGTGGGATTGGGAGATGGTCATTACGCGCGAGCAGCGCGAAGCGGGCTTCCTGCAGTCGATCGTCAAGCGGATCTACCAGTCAATCAAGGCAACTGCGCAAACCGTCGAAGAGGCGAATGCCGAGCTCTCGCACCAGTTGCCAGAGACGATCTCGTTCGTTAATACACAAGAGCTGGAGGACCGCTATCCCGAGCTGACGCCTCAGGACCGGGAGCATGCGATCGCGAAGGAGGCCGGCGCTGTGTTCGTGATGCAGATCGGTGGCGCGCTTCGTTCGGGCAAGCCGCATGACCTGCGGTCGCCGGACTATGACGATTGGCAGTTGAACGGCGATATTATCGTATGGTCGCCGTTCCTGCGCCGCTCCATTGAGCTGTCCTCGATGGGCATCCGCGTCGACGCGGCGTCGATGCGGAGACAGTTGGAGCTTGCGCAATGCATGGAGCGAGTCGAGCGTCCGTTCCACAGAATGATATTGAATGATCAACTTCCGCTCTCGCTTGGCGGTGGGATCGGCCGATCGAGAATGTGCCTGTTCATGCTGAACAAGTCGCATATCGGAGAGGTACAGCCATCGGTCTGGCCGAACACAATGCTCGAGGCATGCGCGTCCGAACATATCGCGCTGCTGTAGGTAGGGGGGAGCTCGTATGGACAAAATGGTGTTCGTCGGCGGTTATCGACGAGTGGAGGCGGGACGGTTCAGCCGCATGTTCGTGCTTGGTACGGCAGATTTTGCCGCCGACGTGCAAGGGGCCAACGCCTGGATTCTCGGTACATGCAGTTTCTGGCGCAATATGATGCTGCGCAATGTCATCGCACTGGGTACGATCACTGTCAACGGCGAGGCGCGTCTGAAAAAGCTCGTAAATCCCGGTACCTTCATTACGCATGGGAACGTCCACATTCGAAAGTTAATGAATAAAGGGACGTTTCAGTGCAAGGGGAGCTACGAAGGCGGCAAGCTGAAATCCGTCGGGACGGTGCATACAGGCGCGGACATGCGACTGGACAGCTTCCAATCGCGCGGGACGTTCCATATCGGAGGCAAGTTGTCCGCAACTTCTATTCAAGCGAGGATTAGTGGGTTATGTAGCGCTGCAGAGATTCATGCCCATCTTATTCATATTCAAGTTGCCGGCAAAAAGGGGGCGCGTCGTCTTCTGACAGCGGGCCGAATTCATGCAGATAAGCTGTATATTGAGCATACGAACGTGAAGCTGATTACCGGCGCTGATATTACAATCGGTCCGAGCTGTGCGGTTGATATGATTTATTATTCGGACAGACTTACGGTTCACCCTTCGTCATCTGTCCGATATTCAGAGAAATCATGAGGACGGGGTACAATCCGCTTGTTTATGCAGTGCATGTTCCAGAGCAAATCGAAGCAGATTTGTTTAAGCAAGGTCTGGGTCGGATATCGGCCGAGAGGAGACTGAAGATCTCAAAATTTCATTTTCAGATGGATAAAAATCGTTCCTTGCTGGCAGAATTGCTCGTACGCAAAGTTCTGCGAGATGTATTCGTCATCCCGGAACTGGAAATCTGCTTTCGCACAGGCTCGCATGGGAAACCTTATCTGACCAAGAGCGGTCCCTTTTTTAATGTGAGTCATGCTGGAGAATGGGTCGCAGCGATCTTTCATTCGCACGAGGCTGGTATCGATATCGAGCAGTTGAGGTCGATAGATACAAGAATCGCCTCTCGATTTTTTAATCCGAGGGAAAGTGCCGCTCTAGCTGATCTGGAGGAGCACAATCGATTGCGACAATTCTATCGGCTATGGACGATGAAGGAAGCGTACATTAAGGCAAGTGGAAAGGGACTAAGCACTCCGCTTGATTCGTTCACGTTTCAGCCGGAAGGCGACGAAGTTTACCGATATCGAGTCTATGAGAAAGACTCCCAGACGGAAGGTCGAATTCAATTGATTGAATGGATCGAACCGTATACCTGCGCTGTTTGCGTGATAACGCCCTTTCAGCGCATAGAGCCTATTATTCTCCAGACATATAACTTATGGGAATAGGGCTGATGAACTATCAATATAAGGAGGCCGTAATGCTGCTACTTGATGTATTACCGCACGAAGATCATCATTTGAATTGCTTTGAAAAAAATGCACTGTCAATTATCAAATGGATGGAAAAGGAATATCGCTTTGTTTTTTCCGAAACGTGGAATTTTGATTTTGAAGAACAGGCAGTATACCCAAATGGTGAGAAGATTCCACTAAGTGAGCGTATTCTCGTAAAACGGAAACTTTCTTTGGATCTTATGGAAAATATTCACGGCATTCGATTACATATTAATTCGACCCAGGTTAGCGATGAAGAAAAGATCAAATGCATTTCTTGTGATTTGACGCTACACAACCCGGTTATCGTGTCATTTGATACCTATTATCTCCCTTGGTCCAACAATTACAATCTCAGGCACGAAAGCTCCCATACCTTCGTCGTAATTGGACTGGATATTGAGAAGGGAATTGTATACTGTGTAGACCCGACATATACGCAGCAACGGGAGGAACTGAGTCTGGCAGTCTTTTTGCAAGGCTATACCGGAGAATCGTACAAGTTTGATATACTGCCTGTTTCAGAGGTATTTGATGCAGAAGCATTATTCCAACGTATTACCAACTCGGTTTCAGAGAACACAAAGCCTAATGCGATTCGTAAATTTGCGGAAGCAGTAAAATCCACTACCTTTCATGAGTTATTCCATGATTTCTCATTGGAGCAACACTTATGGGAGAGCAAGCTGTTCCAACATATACTTAATATTGTGTTCGCACGTCACCACTTCGCTAAGGTTCTTGAGTTGCTCCAGCCATCTTATATGCCAGAGAAGCTGGAAGGTTTGCGCTGTCTTGTGAACGAGATCGAGATCCAATGGCAAAGCGTTCAGATGATGATAATGAAAATGTTCCTAATGAAGGACGCTGGGCATCTTCATCAGCCGTTAGTCAGCCGTTTGCATGAGATTGCTGATCAAGAAGAACACTTCATCGCCAGTTTGAGCTTGAAAGCAGAGAGAATGGTTGAAGCAGGCCCTAAGTTGTTGACAGCTATGGAGGATGCTGCTGCTGTCGGTAGGCTGTCGGCATCGCGTGTACCGCTTGATGCTTACTTGAACAATAAAGCGTTTGGTATTTCATATTCTGATGCAGACGGAGCTAATTTTACAAATATGGGTGAATATATGCTCGATATAGAGCGAACTGCAGAAGATCGTGCAACGCTTCGGTTTAATCCTATGACGGTACAAGGAGCTCGATTGGACAACATCTCCTGTAAAGGACAGACCATTCCGATAGATGGAAATGTCAAGACGTTCCTCCAATTCATCGGTACAAGCGAGTGGGGATACTGGAAAGGAAAACTGCATGTCCATCTGTCTTCAGGCCGGGTGCTGGAGGCAGAATTCATGTTCCCCGATTGGTCGACGGAAAACCGGAAATATTTACAAAATGCAGTATTGACAGGGAAACGTGTATACGGAAGTGAGATTCACGACGCGCATATATTCGCGAGAACCTATGACCTCATTGCTCTTGTAACGCCAGATGAACGTGTAGCTGCGCTAACGCTTCCTGATTTGCCTAATATTCATATTTTCGCAATATGGGTCAATTAAGGCCTATTGATTAACCATCAAACCGCTCTTTGGTACAACAACCGAAAATACCGTCTATGGTCAGTCGTCAATCGCCGCATGAAGGGCGAAGTTTGGGGCACGGTCTTCAAGCCAGGCATAGGGCGTCGCATCGATCTGCCAGAGTGCCTCAGCTTGGGCGCGACGCTGGCGTGGCTGATGTGCTTTCTTGCGGTGTCGCTGGCTAATGATTTTCTCCACCACGACAACCTTCTTCAATTCTGCTCTGCTCAATGTCAATGTCTCCTGTCTCATAGTGACATTATCTCAGCACAACGACAAATCCACTTTATTTCCATTGACACATCGGGATATCCAGCCTATACTTCAAATTATTCATTTATCCGACGGAAGTCGTCGGAATTATAATTTGTGATGGGGGTATCCGAGTTGACGTATTCACCGCGCTTCACACCGAAGTGGCTGACGGCCGCTGCCTTGTCCGCCACGCTGTTATTCTCTTCTGCCGCTGCCTATGCAGCCGAGCCAGCAGCGATCCACGCGACAGCGTCGCAGGCGTCGTATGCAGATGGACCGGAGCAGTACAGCCAGTTCCTGGCGGACAAGTATGATCTGCACCTGCAAGGAACGATTACGAAGGGCGAGTTCATCGCGGCTGTAGCGGATGTGCTCGGGCTGAAGGCATCAGACGCCGAAGCGGTCTTCACGGATCTGACCGCGACGCATCCGCTGTATGCCGATGCTGCTGCGCTGTACGAGGCAGGCATCCTCTCGGGACCGGCGATCCAGCCGACGCAGACGCTGACCAACAGCGTCGCCGTATCGATCGCGGTGCGCGCCGCCGGGCTCAAGGAGCTGGCTGCAACGTATCCAGAGGCCAAGGTGACCGCGGCACTGGCCAAGCTCGGCGTCCGCAGCGGCGACCTGAGCAAAGGCATGGCGCAAGAGCTGGCAGCGGCGGTCGATACCGGTATCCTGCCTGCGGCGTGGCATACGGGCTATCAGCCGCATCACACCGCTAGCGAGGCACTCTATAGCAGTCTGCTCGGTCAAGTACTCGTCAACCAAGGACTGTACAAGCAGTACATCGGCTATGTATATGATCAGGACATCGCCGCCAAGCTCCGCACGGCGAGCCAGACGGCCGATCTGTTCGAGGCGCCGAAGCTGCAGGAGCTCGTCAACGAAGCGCTCGAGCAAGAGCTGATCACCGGCTACAATATCAAGGATTCGCGCTATGACGCAAACTTCATCCCCGAGCTGACGCTGACGTACGGACATTCCAACCTGAAGCATGCGGTGCAGCTGATCGGCCTGCTGAAGAGCGAGCATCTCAATGCCAAGGTACAGTACGAGCCGAAGACATCCGCGTTCCTGCATCTGGCGGAGTGGGGCGATCCGGGTCCGAACGTCGTGCAGATTGAGAACGGCAACTATATTGCCTTCTCCCTCGAGTATGATCTTGTGCTGGAGTTTGGCAGCGCAGCGGACAAAGCGAAGTTCCAGGACGTCATCCTGACCTACGCCAAGAAAAACGAAGCGGACCAGCAAGGCTTGATCCACGGCTCGTGGTGGCAGCCGCTGTACTTCTCGGAGACGGAGCTGGCCGACTATGAGGTCATCACCAACAACCTTGTCACTGATCCGGACAGCACGTATAGCGTGCACCCGTTCTCGCTTAACGAGAACTCTGAGCAGGTGGTCGAAGGCCTGAAAGCCATCGATCCCGACGCCATTATTACCCCATACCAATTCTGGGTCGACAAGCCCTTCTTCAATTATCTGCACGGCGAAGCACTGTAAGCCTCCATATTTTTTATAAATCAAAAGAGACGACGCACACCAGCGTCGTCTCTTTGCATTTCTATAAGTTAGTTGAATATATTTGATGGAATTTCACCATTAGAATAGTAACGAATTGTTTTTCCTTTTTCTTTGGCATATTCAATTTCTCTTTTTGTACTGCTTCCAATGTAACCATTCACATCAATGACGAATATTTCATCAGAAATATCGATTTTTCTAAAATGAAGGCTTCCAAGCAGCTCTGCTTGTTTCTCAGTTATTTCAAATCCTTCACTTTGCTCAAAAAAAGCAAGGCTAATAACGATATTTCCTTGAAGAGTAAGAAATGTATTCGCCTGTTCGAACTGTTCTTTAAACTTTGTAGAACCGCATAAAGTTATTGTTTTCATAATTAAATCCTTTCATGATTTTCTCATTTGATCTCAATTTTACCTAAAGAGATCATGACACAAGTTATCCTTGTATGTACAGTCTTTACTTCATCGAGCCTCTAACATTTGTCGGTTGATTCCTGCAGCCGATTGCTTTACACTAGAGTAAGCGCTTACCCTATTTTTCCTTTTGCACTTACTGCCGAGGAGGCTGTTCCATTGCTAAAGCAAAACTGGTATCGACGGATGCTGTTTTCATATTTTCCGATCTTTCTTATTACGATTACGATATTGATCTTTTTATCGTTTATCATTGTGACGGATATTTCCCATACCGAGACGGTCAAGGCCGATCGCATCAGGGCCGAATATACGATTGACCGCGTGTCCCGTTCCTTGAACGATATCGAGCTGAGCCTGCTTGAGGCGATCCAGAAAAATAACCGGTTTCAGCAATTCCTGAACGCTCGCCAGACTCCGCAGAAGATCGAGATCGCTTACGAGGTGGCGGACAATCTGAGAGCGTTGGCCGCCAGCGAGACGTTGATCTACTCGGTCTATCTGTATCGCGCCGAGGATCAGACCGTGCTGACGCAGGACGGCCTGTTCCCGCTGGATCAATTTTCGGACCGGGCGTTCGTGGAGCGAGCGCTCGAGCAGCCGGACTACGACGGTTGGTCGCAGCTCCGGGTCGTGCAAGAGCGGATGCCAAGCCGCGAGAAGCGTCTGTTGTCGATGTACAAGCGGCAGCCCCTGCCCTTCGGCAGCGAGGGATTGGCGATTATCAATGTAGACATGTATGCGGTGGAGCAGCTCATCCGTGCGATGAATAACAGTGAGCTCTCCTTCCTCCGCATCCTGAACTCCGAGGGCGAGACGATCTTCAAGACGCATGGCGCCGGCTTCACTGACAGCGAGGAGCCGGATGGCCAAGTATTGAACCGACAGGCGTTTCAGCCGCTCGGTTGGACGTTTGAGAGCGGCAGCACAGCGGGCCAGCTGTTCCTGTGGGTATCGGTCATCTCCTATGTGTGGATCGTCATCGGCATCGTAACGGTGCTGTTGGCCATCCTCTATATCATCTATATTACGCGGCGGAACTATCGGCCGATCCGCATCATGATGAATCGGATCGAGTCGATCCAGATGAATCGCGGCGAGCTAGGGATGAAGATGGACGAGCTGTCGATGATCGACCATACGCTCGAAAGCCTGATCCAGCAGAGCGCCGATTTTGAGAAGCAGCAAAACGAAAATCTGCAAGCGAGCAGACGGCAGCTGTTCTACGACCTGATCCAAGGCGAGCTGCCGCCTCCCGAGATCGAGCAGCGGATGCGCCGCCTCGCCTTGTGGCCGCAGACGGACGAACAGGTCCAGTCCGTGTTCGTCGCGGTCGAGATGACCCGATACGGCAGCTTCCGCACCGATTACTCCGTTCGCGATCAGCACACGCTGAAGTTCGCGCTTCAGAATGTGCTGCATGAGCTGAGCCAAGTGGAGGGCATGCAGGGCTGGCTGGAGTGGATCGGCGACAATCGGCTTGGCTTGATCCTGCTCTTCAGCGAGCCGGACATCGATGCCAAGGCGCGCGTACGCGCCCTTGTCGACAAGGGCGGCAACTGGATTAAGGAGAACTTGCGAATGACACTGCGATTTGGGGTCGGCACATTCTGTGTGGGACTCGGGGACTTGCAAGCTTCGTACAAAGCCGCCGTCCAAGCGCTCGAGCATCGGCTGGCGCTTGGCGAACGGGCGCTCATCATGAGCGAGGAGCTGCCCGGCAAGCAGAGCCGGACCTGGTACAAGTATATGCAGCTGAGCGCCGAGGTCGTCAGGGCGTTCCGGCTGCTGAGCGGCGAATGGCGCGCGGCGCTGGACCGGCTCTTCGACGAATTGCGGGAGGATCGGCTCAAGGATGAAGAGATCCGGATGATCATGGGTACGATGATGGATATGCTGGGCAGCGAGCTATCGGACATCTCGGAGGAGCTGCAGCGCCAGTTCGAGAGCGAAGCGATGCTGGAGCTTAATCGCCGCGCCGAATCGACAGAGACGCTGGAGCAGCTCCATAGTTTGTATCTGGAGCAGTTTACCGATGTGTATCGTTCCTATGTGGCGCATAGCGAATCCAAAAATCATCGGGCGATGATCGCGGAGATTAAATCTTATATCGAAGAACATTTCGAAAATCCGGATTTGTCGCTGAAGCATTTGAGCGATCGGTTCAACATCTCCGGCAAGTATGCCAGTTATTTGTTCAAGGAAGAGTTTAATATGAAGTTCGTCGATTTTATCGTGCAGCTGCGGATGGAGCGGGCAGAGCAGTTGCTCGCCGAGACGACGGACCCGATTCAGAACATTGCACTGCAAGTCGGATACGCCAATGCGATTACCTTTGGCCGTGTATTCAAGCGGATCGTCGGCGTCACGCCGGGCGACTATCGCAAGCTGCAGATGAAGCCGGGATCGAGTCAGTAGGGGCCGAAAACCCAGTCGTATCAACGGTTCTGGAATTCGGTTTAGGATGCGAACAAAGTTTATTTGACCAGATATTGGAATTTCAGGACTTTGGTTTATCGATTCGAAACTGGTTTATTGCCGCCTCCGTTTCGGCTGTGACATACTGTGGTCATCCGAGACGGGGCGAGCGGCGCTGAACAAAAGAGGGCGCTTACACAACCCCGGTCCGGCAACATCTCGTCAAGAAAGAAGGGGTATCGGAATGAATAGACAGCACAACGGCAACAAACGATTGATTTCCTCCAAAGCATTGGTGTCGGCAGTCGTGCTCAGCACGCTGCTCGTATCGGCCTGTTCCTCCAATGACGGCAAGAGCAATCCGGGAACGGGAGGAGCAGCAGCAGGCGAAGGCGGCGAACGCGTCACGCTGAAGATCGAGGTGTTCGATCGCGGCAATACGCCGACAGGCATGACGATCCAGGACAACTATATGACGCGATATGTGCAAGAGAGCTTCGGCGATCCGAACAATATCGATGTCGAGTTCGTGCCGGTCCCGCGCTCCGAGGAGATCGAGAAGCTGAATGTGCTCATGTCGAGCGGCAGCAATGTGCCCGATATTGTCTTCACCTACGACCCGAACACGTTTAACCGATATGCAAGCCAGGATGGTCTGACGGATGTAGGTCCGTTGCTCGATGAGCATGCGCCGAATTTGAAAGCATTCCTGGGCGACGATGTGCTGGAATACGGTAAGTTTGAAGGCACGCAATTTTCCATCCCGGCCAAACGTTCGAATACAGGCAAATACGCCTCCTTCATCCGTCAGGATTGGCTTGAGAAGCTGGGCTTGCCGGTGCCGACGACGACCGACGAGCTGTATGAGACGTTGAAGGCGTTCAAGGAAAAAGACCCGGGCGAAACCGGCGGTCAGGTGATCCCGTTCGGCATGTCGATCGCTTCGGCACAATACGAGACGATGCTCTGGTCGTTTATCGAACCGCTGACCGACGAACAACGCTTCACGCTGACGCAGCAGCTCGGCTCCAACGATTATCCGCCGCTGCTCCCAGGCTTCAAGGAAGGTCTGAAATTCATGAACAAGCTGTACAATGAAGGCTTGATCGGCAAGGATTTCGGACTCGACGAGGACAAGAAAAAGTTCAATGAAGATATCTCCAGCGGCAAAACCGGCTTCTTCAGCGAGGATGACGTGAACATGTATTACGAGAACGGCACCTACGATATCCTCAAAGCGAATGTGAGCACAGCGAAGCTGCTGCCGATCGACGTATTCAAAAACTCGGAAGGCAAGTATGCCAAGCCGAAGTATGCGCCTAACGGCATGTACATCATGATCCCGAAATCGAGCAAACGCGCGGTAGAGGCGATCAAATATTTGGAGTGGATGGCGTCCGAGGATCATCTGTTCCATATCCAGAACGGCGTTGAAGGCGAGAACTATACACTTCAGGACGGCATCCCGGTGGCGCTGGAAAATCCGACTCAGGAAGCGATTGACCGTCTGTTCATCAGCGGCGACATGGCGATTATCTCTAACGGCAAGCAGCTCGGCAGCGAAGAGGACAATATGAAGGCGCGCGCGCTGCAATTCCCGACGCGTTATCAGGAGGATGTCGCGCTGGCCCAGGATATTGCCAATCGCGACACGGTCGAAATGGTCGTCACCGGCCGACCGATCGAAGCCCAGACCAAATACGCCACCACCCTTCAAGACAAGTTCAACGAGATAATCGTGAAGTCGACGATGGCTGCGCCAGACCAGTTCGACACCGTCTTCGACACGATGATGAAGGACTACATGTCCAATGGCGGCCAGGCCATTGTCGACGAGCGGACCGCGTTGTACAAGGAACTGAACGGCTAAATCGGCAGCAGGCAAGGGAAGGAGCGAACGCATCTGCGCGGCTCGCTTCTTCCCCTCATCTCACGTCAAGTTCAGTTCGTTTGGAGGAGGGATTGCATGAGCTTCAAAAATTATATGACGCGATATTGGCAGCTGTATGCGCTCGTCGTGCTTCCGCTGGCTTATTTTCTGATCTTCCGATATGGTCCGATGTATGGCATTCAGATTGCCTTCAAGGACTTTAATTTCTTTCAAGGCATCCTTGGCAGCAAGTGGATCGGCTTCGAGGCGTTCCGGGAAGTGTTCGGGATGCGGGATTTTTACCTCGCGCTCCGCAACACGCTGATGCTCAATTTCCTCGACCTGATCGTGTCCTTCCCGGCGCCGCTCTTCCTGGCGATCTTGCTCTACGAGCTGAAGGTGGTCTGGTTCAAGCGGTTGTCGCAGACGGTGCTCTATATCCCGCACTTCATTTCTTGGGTGATCATCGGCGGGATCGTCTACCAGGTATTCGGCACCCAGTCGGGCATGATCAACAACCTCATCACCAGCATCGGCTTCGAAGCGATCCCGTTCCTGACGAGCAAGCATGAATGGCTGGCCACCTATCTGATGGTAGGCGTCTGGCAGAGCGCAGGCTGGGGGACGATCATCTATCTGGCGGCGCTCACGGGCATCAATAAGGAGCTGTTCGAGGCGGCCAGCATCGATGGAGCCGGGCGGCTCAAGCGGATCTGGCACATCACGTTGCCGGGTCTGAAGTCGACGATCGTTGTCCTGCTCATCATCAATCTTGGCAATATGATCACGATTGGCTTCGATCGTCCGTATGTCATCGGTAACCTCGCGGTGAGAGAATACTCGGACGTGCTCAGCACCTTCGTCTACCGAGTGGGCTTGCAGTCGGGCCAGTATACGATGGCGACGGTCGTCGGCTTGTTCCAGGCGGTCGTGGGTCTCATCTTCGTCTTGGGAGCCAACTATACCTCCAAGAAGCTTACCGACGAGAGCATTCTCTAATCCCGCCACGAAAGGAGCAGACTCCCTATGAAAGAACAGAATGCGAGCCGCTGGTTCGATAGGATGACGGTCATCATCCTGACCATTACCACCTTGCTATGTCTCGCCCCGTTTGTCCATCTGGTGGCGATTTCCTTAAGCTCGGCAGGTCCGATCACCTCAGGCAAGGTCAGCTTGATTCCAGTCGATTTTACGCTGGAGGCGTACGCCAAGGTGTTTTCCGACGCGTCGATGATTCGCTCGATGTTTTTTACGATTGGTCTGACCTTGCTGTTCACGGCGTCGTGCATGCTGATGACGATCGCGCTTGGTTATCCATTGTCGCGCAAAAAGCTGAAGGGACGCAAAATGATGATGCTGGTCGTCGTCATTACGATGTTTTTCAGCGGCGGCATTATCCCGGAGTACATTCTCGTGCGCAACCTGAATTTGTTGGATACCGTCTGGGCGATAGTGCTGCCGGGGCTGATCAATCCGTTTTATCTGATTATCATGGTGTCTTTCCTGAACAATATCCCCGAGAGCCTCGAGGAGTCGGCGGAGATCGACGGGAGCAGCCACTTCCGGACGCTCTTGAGCATCATGCTGCCGCTGTCGCTGCCGGTTCTGGCGACGCTCAGCCTGTTCTACGCGGTCGGCCGCTGGAACGGCTTCCAGGATACGCTCATGTATATCAACAGTCCCGAGCTGTATCCGCTACAGCTTAAGCTGTATCAGATGGTGCAAAACTCGATGATCACCGATCTGCTGAAGAGCGAGGGCGGCCAGCGCAACATGCTGCTCGTACCGGAGAGTCTAAAGGCGGCCAGCGTCATCTTCGCAACCGTGCCGATCCTGCTCGTCTATCCGTGGCTGCAGCGCTTCTTCGTCAACGGCGTCATGCTCGGCGCGGTGAAGGGATAATCAGGCGAGCACCAATCGAGCAACCAATCGAGCAGCCCGGAGCGGGCTGCGGAAGCGAGGCGAGAGATGGAGGAAGCTTATGTGAGACAGGTCGCCATAGGCGACGAATGGACGGCTAGCGGGCTCGAGCGGCAAGTGATGGACCGCGACAGCCGATTCTACGGCGGGATCGCCGACATGTCGACCGGCCTTGCCTGGCCGAGCCATGTCGGGGGCGCGCCGCTCTACATTGCGACGTGGACCGCAGCGCTGCTTTGCCCGGAGTCGCGCTACTATCGCAGCGAGATGCTGGCGCAGCGGGTCGAGCTCGCGGTCCATTTCCAGCTGCAGGCGCAGCATGCCGACGGCACGATCTCGCCGGGATTTACCAATATGCATTCGCCGCCGGATACGGCCTTCGTCGTCAGCGGACTCGCACAGACGTACGAGCTGATGGTCGCGAGCGGCTGGGAGCCGCTGCAGGACGCGGCGGCGCTGCTCCGTCTGTTCCTCGAGCGCACAGCGCCGGCGATGCGGACAGGCGGCTGCCATACGCCCAACCACCGCTGGGTGATGACGGCGGCGCTTGGCTTCCTCTATCGGCTGACGGGCGAGGAGGCGCTGCGGGAGCGGGCCGAGGCATGGCTGGCCGAAGGGCTCGACTGTACGCCGGACGGCGAATGGACCGAGCGCAGCAACGGCATTTACAATGCGGTGAGCAATCTGTCGCTGTATTACACGGCCGAGCTTTTCCAACTGCCGCAGCTGCTGGAGCCGGTCCGCTGCAACCTGCGGATGATGCGTTTTTTGATCCATCCGAACGGAGAAGCAGTTACGGACTATTCGGGACGCCAAGATTTTGGTACAATGGCCCATATGGGGACGTACTTCGTCGTAGCAGCCTTGATGGCTGGCAAGGACGGCGATGCCGAATTGTCGGGTATAGCCGCGCTTGCAGGGAAAGCGCTAACCCACCCGGGCGGCTTGCCTAATCACACGATGACGATGCTGCTGCGCCACCCCGAGCTGCTCCGACAGCTGCCGACGCCGGCGCCCTTGCCGGAGAGCTACCGGGTTGTCCTCAACGCCGATTTCCCGCGCGCTAGCTATATGCAAGCGATGGCGGCCGCAGGTCATGGCGGCGTCATCCGCCACAGCCGCATGCATACCGAGTTCGGCGCCGCGCTGGCGCGGCATCGGGACGGGCGCACGAGCGCCACGGTGATGACGGAGAGCCCGTCGTTTTTCTCCTTGCGTCACGGCGAGGCGCGCCTGCTCGGCGTGCGGATCGCCACCGCATTCGAGCCGGGCATCGTCAGGATGCAGAGCCTGGAGGAGCTGGAGGGCGGCTACCGACTGCGAGCCAGCGAGGCCAAGGGCTATTACGGCCCGCTGCCGCCCGAGCTGCTGCCGGACACCGCTGCCAGCGCGTGCAGTCCGTGGTATGCGCTGCCGCATCATCTGCGCGAGCTGACGCACGAGCAGCGCCATCAGCCGACGGTCGAGCTGACCGAGACGGACGAGGGCGACTGGCTGCTGCGACTGCGCTGTGCGGAGCCGGAGCTGCTGCTGACCCAGGTCATCCTGCTGTTCGGCAGCGAGTGCGAGCTCGCCGGGGAGCATCTGCAGGAGCAGGGCGACGGGAGGTACTGGCTCGCCGAGGGAGCGATGCGCTGCCAGGCAGGCTCGGACTGGATCGAGATGGACGGCGGCGCACTGGACCATCTGGGAGCGACCCAGGAGCAAGCGGTGCCCCGTCATTGTCAGGCCGTCACGATCAATCTGTTGACGCCCTACGACCATAGGATCAAGATTCGGTTGTCCCGAGGGTAGCCCCATAGCCCGCTGGTCGCGATGAGTTATATTTTTTTGAGGGGTTAAGCGCTTAACCCTATGGAGAGGAGATTATTATGTCGACAGTGCGTTTATCGATGTCCCAGGCGCTGCTGAAGTTTCTGGATCAGCAGTATGTGTCGGTGGATGGCCAGGAGTACAAGTTCGTGCAAGGCGTGATGGGAATCTTCGGGCACGGCAATGTGACCGGTCTGGGGGAGGCGCTCGAACGCAGTCCGGGCAGTCTGACCTACATCCAGGGCAAAAACGAGCAAGGCATGGTGCATGCGGCAGCCGCCTTCGCCAAGCAGCGCAAGCGCCGCCAAATCTACGCCTGCACCTCCTCGATCGGTCCGGGGGCGCTCAACATGGTGACTGCTGCAGCTACCGCAACTGTCAACCGCATCCCGGTACTGCTGCTGCCCGGCGACAACTTCGCCTGCCGCCAGCCCGATCCGGTGCTGCAGCAGCTGGAGGTGCCGGGCGACTATACCGTATCGGCGGTCGACGCGTTCCGCCCGGTGAGCCGTTACTGGGATCGGATCGCACGGCCCGAGCAGCTGATCAGCGCGGCGCTGCAGGCGATGCGCGTCCTCACTGACCCGGCGGAGACCGGCGCGGTGACGCTGGCGCTGCCGCAGGATGTGCAGGCCGAGACGTATGATTATCCAGCGAGCTTCTTCGACAAGCGGGTCCATATCATCGAGCGCCGCCCGCCTGCCGCAGAGGCGCTGGCCCGCGCGGCAGCAGCTATCGCAAGCGCGCGTCGTCCGCTCATCGTCGCCGGCGGCGGCACTCACTATGCGGACGCCGGGCAAGAGCTGCGAGCCTTCGCCGAGCGCTTCGGCATCCCGGTCACCGAGACGCAGGCCGGCAAGAGCATCCTGCCATGGGATCACCCGCTCAATATGGGCGGCATCGGCGTAACCGGCACGCTGGCAGCCAACCGGCTCGCCCGCGAGGCCGATCTGATCCTCGGCATCGGCACGCGCTACTCCGACTTCACGACGGCGTCCAAGTCGGCCTTTGACCCGGACGTGCGGTTCGTCAATCTGAACGTTAACGGAGCAGATACAGCCAAGCTGTCCGGTCTGCCGCTGACGGCGGATGCCAAAGCGGGCTTGCAGGCGCTTCAGCACGCCCTTGAGGATAGCGGTTACCTTAGTAGCTATGACGAAGGCGAGCTGGCCGCGCATCATGCTGCATGGGCAAGCGAGGTGGATCGACTGTATGCGCTGGAGTCGGCGGAAGGGCTCGTACAGACGCGGGCGCTCGGCGTCATCCAGCATGCGCTGGCCCCCTCGGATGTGATCGTCTGCGCCGCCGGCAGCATGCCTGGCGATCTGCAGCGGCTGTGGCGGCCGGTCGAGCCGGGCACCTACCATATGGAATATGGCTTCTCCTGCATGGGCTACGAGGTGAGCGGCGCCTTCGGCGCGAAGCTGGCCGAGCCGGACCGCGACGTCTATGCGCTCGTCGGCGACGGCAGCTATCTGATGCTGCACTCGGAGCTGCTGACGGCGATCCAGGAGGGCGTCAAGCTGACGGTGCTGCTGCTCGACAATCACGGCTTCCAGTGTATCCACAACCTGCAGCGCGGGCACGGCAGCGACGGCTTTGGCAATGAGTTCCGTCGCCGCGACGCCGCCAGCGGTCGGCTGACCGGGGATTACCTGCCGATCAACTTCGCCGCTCACGCCGCCAGCATGGGGGCGCGCACCTGGTCGGCGCGCACCGCCGAGGAGCTGGGTCAGGCGCTCAGCGAGGTCAAGTCGTATCCAGGCGTCGCGCTGATCGACATCAAGGTGCTGCCGGGCACGAATACGTCCGGTTACGAGTCGTGGTGGCGCGTCGGCGTGCCGGAAGTATCGGAGAGCGACAAGGTGCGGGAGGCGGGCCGCGAGATGACGGCGCGCTCGCAGACAGCCAGCGAGATCTACAAGTCCACGGGGAAGGGGCAATAACGATGCTTAACGAATTGCGATTTCGAATCGGCGCGCACCCGATCAACTGGGTCGGTGAGGATGTGAGGGAGCACGGCGCGGATACAACGTTCGAGACGATCGTGGATGACATGCAAGCGCTCGGCTTGCGGGGGACAGAGATGGGGCGCAAGTACCCGACCGAGCCGGCCGAGCTGAGGCGCGAGCTGGCAGCGCGCGGCATCGAGCTGGTGTCGCAATGGAAATCGGTGCTGCTGTCCGATCCGACCTATCGCGAGCAGGAGCTGGAAGCGTATCGCGCCCATGTCGAGTTCCTGAGCGAGATGGGCTGCCGGGTCGTCAGTACCGCCGAGATCGGCGGCTCGCAGCATTTCGACCCCAGGCGGACGCCCCATGAGCGGGAGGTCGCCCGCCTCGACGAAGCGGGCTGGCAGGCTTTGGCCGAGGGGCTCAACCAGGCGGGCGCCATCGCCGCCGAGTATGGACTGAAGCTGACCTACCATCATCACGGAGGTACGGTCGTTGAGCGTCCCGAGGAGATCGACCGGCTGATGGAGCTTACCGACCCGGCGCTCGTCCACCTCCTGTTCGATACCGGACACGCCTACTTCGGCGGCGCCGACCCGCTCGCCGTGCTGCGCAAGCATTACGACCGGATCGCCTATGTCCATCTGAAGGACGTCCGGCCCGAGGTGCTGCGCCAGGCCGAGCAGGACGGCACGGACTTTATCGGCTGTGTGCGGCGCGGCGTATTTACGCTGCCGGGCGACGGAGCGATCGATTTCGGTCCGATCATCCGCGAGCTGCATGCGCGCGGCTACGACGGCTGGGCGATGCTCGAGGGCGAGCAGGACCCTGCTTTGCATCCGCCGCGCCAGTACGCCGAGCGGGCGCTCGCCTACATCGACAGCTTGCCCCTAAACGAAGCGAACTGACGCGGAGTGCCCCAGATTTAGACCGCCCTCAAAAGGCCGAAGAGGCACGGAATCGAATCTGGAGAAGCGAAGCGCTCGCCTTTGTCCCCGGATTTCAACAGCATCTGCTGTTAAATAATCAAGAAATCTGGGGACAACAGCGATCGGAAGATCGATCCGTGACCGTAGGCTTTATTTTGAGGGCAGTCTGGAATCGAGGGGTAACCAGAGTCAATGAGAGGAGTCAATAGGCCATGATAGCTTTTAAGGATAACAAGACGCTCGACTTCGTCGCGGTCGGACGACTGTGCATCGACCTCAACGCCAACGAGATCAACCGTCCGATGGAGGACACCGTCACCTTTACCAAATACGTCGGCGGCTCGCCGGCCAACATCTGCATCGGCATGTCCCGTCTCGGGCTGCGGACCGGCTTCGTCGGCAAGATCGCGGACGACCAGATGGGCCGCTTCATCCATCGCTACCTCGAGGGCTGCGGCATCGACACCTCGGGCGTCGTCACGGATCATACCGGCGCAGTGACAGGTCTGGCCTTCACCGAGATCAAGAGCCCGACCGACTGCAGCATCCTCATGTACCGGGATAATGTCGCCGATCTGTTGCTGACGCCCGGCGAGGTGTCCGAGGAGCTGATCGCCCGCGCCAAGCTGCTGCTCATCTCCGGCACGGCGCTCGCCCAGAGTCCGTCGCGCGAGGCCGTGTTCCAGGCGCTGGCCTATGCCCGCAAGCATGGCGCAGTGATCGCCTTTGACCTCGACTACCGCCCGTATACGTGGCAGTCGGAGGAGGAGACGGCGACCTACTACAATCTCGCCGCCGAGTCGTGCGACATCCTCATCGGCACTCGCGAGGAGTTCGACATGATGGAGCGCTACGAGGACAATCCAGAGCACGAGGACCGGGTGACGGCTTCGAAGTGGTTCGACTATCGGGCGGATATCGTCATCATCAAGCACGGCAAGCAGGGCTCGATTGCTTACACCAAGGACGGCTCCAGCCATCGCACCGGCAGCTACCACGCTGAGGTGATCAAGACGTTCGGCGCCGGCGACTCCTATGCAGCCGGCTTCCTGTACGGACTGATGCAGGGCTGGACGATCGAGCGCAGCATGCAGTACGGCAGTGCGGCGGCGGCGATCGTCGTCTCCAGCCATAGCTGCTCGGATGCGATGCCGACTGCCGAGGCGGTCCAGACCTATGTCGATACCAACGTCATGCACACTTAATTCCGAAGGGAGATCATGCTCGTTATGACTACTACAAATGAAGTCTCCACTATCGCCAACTATATCGGTGGCCGCTGGGTCGCCTCTGCTGCGTCTGCGCTGGAGCCGGTCTACAATCCTGCCACCGGCGAGGTCATCGCTCAGGTGCCGCTCTCAAGTCGCGCCGATCTCGACGCCGCCGTTGCGGCGGCCAAGGCAGCCTTCCCTGGCTGGAGCCGGACGGCGGTGCCGCGCCGGGCGCGCATCTTGTTCCGCTACCAGCAGCTGCTCGTCGAGCGCTGGGAGGAGCTGGCGCAGATCATCACCCGCGAGAACGGCAAAAGCTACGCCGAGGCGTACGGCGAGGTGCAGCGCGGCATCGAATGCGTCGAGTTCGCCGCCGGGGCGCCATCGCTCATGATGGGCAAGGTGCTGCCGGACATCGCCACCTCGCTGGAATCGGCGATGTACCGCTATCCGGTCGGCATCGTCGGCGGCATCACGCCGTTTAACTTCCCGATGATGGTGCCATGCTGGATGTTCCCGCTCGCGATCGCCTGCGGCAATGTGTTCGTGCTGAAGCCGTCCGAGCGGACGCCGCTGCTCGCCAACAGGCTCGCCGAGCTGTTCGCCGAGGCGGGGCTGCCGGAGGGCGTGCTGAATATCGTCCACGGCGCGCATGATGTCGTCAATGGACTGCTGGAGCATCCGGACGTCGGCGCGATCTCCTTCGTCGGCTCGCAGCCGGTGGCGGAGTACGTGTACAAGCGCGGCACCGAGCACGGCAAGCGGGTGCAGGCGCTCGCCGGCGCGAAGAACCATTCGATCGTGCTGCCGGACGCCGATCTCGACGCAGCGGTGCAGCAGATTACGGCGGCGGCCTTCGGCTCGGCAGGCGAGCGCTGCATGGCATGTGCCGTCGTCGTCGCAGTCGGCGAGGTGGCCGAGCCGCTGATCGAGAGGCTCAAGGAGGCGGCCGACCGGATCGTTATCGGCAACGGCATGGACGAGGGCGTCTTCCTCGGGCCGGTCATCCGGGGGCCGCACAAGGAGCGCACGCTCGGGTACATCGCGAGCGGCGAGGAGGAGGGCGCGAGCCTGATCCGCGACGGCCGTCAGGATGCGGCGACTGCAGGCGAGGGCTACTTCGTCGGACCGACGATCTTCGATGAGGTGACGAGCGAGATGAAAATCTGGCGCGACGAGATCTTCGCTCCGGTGCTGTCGATCGCACGCGTAGCGACGCTGGAGGAGGCGATCGCGCTGGCCAATCGCTCTGAGTTCGCCAATGGCGCGTGCCTGTTCACGCAGGACGGCAGCGCCGTAAGACAGTTCCGGGAGACGATCGACGCGGGCATGCTCGGCATCAATCTGGGTGTACCGGCGCCGATGGCGTTCTTCCCGTTCTCGGGCTGGAAGAAATCGTTTTACGGCGATCTGCATGCCAATGGCGGCGACGGCGTCGAGTTCTATACGCGCAAAAAAATGGTGACGGCGCGCTGGTAGCGCCCCATACGACAAGCAGCAGGAAAAGGAGCATACAGCCATGACTAAAATCAGAATCGGCATCATCGGCGCCGGTCGCATCGGCCGCATCCATGCGGAAAATCTGGGCCGGCTGCCGCAGGCGGAGGTGATCGCGATCAGCGATCCGTTCGCGGACCAGGCGTTGCGCGACTGGGCGAAGGGACTCGGCATCGACACGGTGACGACGCAGAGCGAGGACATCCTGGGCAGCCCGGCGATCGACGCGGTGCTGATCTGCTCGCCGACCGACACGCATGTGACGCTCATCAAGCAGGCGGCAGCCGCAGGCAAGCATATTTTCTGCGAGAAGCCGGTCAGTCTGTCGATCGAGGAGACGGCGTCGGCGCTCGAGGCCGTCCGGGCGGCGGGCGTCACCTTGCAGGTCGGCTTTAACCGCCGCTTCGACCGCAACTTTCGCCGCGTCCACGAGCTGGTGCAGGCCGGAGAGATCGGCCAGCCGCATCTGCTGAAGATCACCTCTCGCGACCCCGCCCCGCCGAGCGCTGAGTATATCCGCTCCTCCGGCGGCATCTTCATCGATATGGCGATCCATGACTTCGACATGGCGCGTTATCTGATCGGCAGCGAGGCTGTGGAAGTCCATGCGTACGGCAGCGTGCTGGTCGATCCGGTGTTCGGCGAGCATGGCGATGTCGATACGGCGATCATTACGATTCGATTCAAGAATGGCGCGCTTGGCGTCATTGATAACAGCCGTCAGGCCGTGTACGGCTACGACCAGCGGGTCGAGGTGTTCGGCTCCGGCGGCAGCGTGGCGATCGCCAACGACTATCCGAACACGGCGGAGGTGCATAGCGCTGCTGGCGTGCGGCGCGACAAGCCGCTCCACTTTTTCCTGGAGCGTTATACCGAGGCGTATATCGAGGAGCTGAGACAGTTCGTCGCGGCGATCGGCGGCGCGCAGCCAGTACCGATCAACGGACAGGACGGCTATCAGGCCGAGCTGATGGCGCTCGCGGCGCGCCACTCGCTGCGGCTGGGCCGGCCGGTGCGGCTGGACGAAGCGCGGCAGCTCCAACAGCTCGCCGCAGCTACCGAAGGAGGCGTATAGATGAAGCATCGATTGATTGTACCGTCCGCTGCGCAGCCAGCGGCGGACGGGCGTCTGCTGCAGGTGACGCCGGAGTCGGCGGGCTGGCGTTATGTCGGCTTCGAGGCGATCCGGCTGGAGCCGGGCCAGACGCTCGAGCGCGCGACCGGCGAGGACGAGGTTTGTCTCGTGCTGGTGAGCGGGCGGGCCGATGTATCGGCGGCGGACCAGCGCTGGGAGGGCATCGGGCAGCGGATGAGCGTATTCGAGAAGATCCCGCCCTATGCGGTCTATGTGCCTGGGCGGCAGACGTATCAGGTGACGGCGCTCACCGAGCTGGAGCTGGCCGTCTGCTCGGCGCCGTGGCATGGCGGCCATGCCGCCCGGCTGATCCCGCCCGAGCAGGTGGGCGTCGAGCTGCGAGGCAGCGGCAGCAATGAGCGACTGGTGCATAATATCTTGCCTGAGCAGGAGGCGGCGGACAGTCTGCTCGTCGTCGAGGTATTCACGCCAGGAGGCAACTGGTCGAGCTACCCGCCGCACAAGCATGATCGCGACGCGCTACCGCTCGAGTCGGAGCTGGAGGAGACGTATTATTACCATATCGATCCGCCGCAGGGGTTTGCCGTGCAGCGCGTCTACACGGACGACCGTTCGCTCGACGAGACGCTGACCGTGTGCGACGGCGAGGCGGTGCTGGTGCCGCGCGGCTATCACCCGGTAGGCGCGCCAGCCGGCTACGAGGTGTATTATCTCAATGTGATGGCCGGTCCGCGCCGCACCTGGAAGTTCTACAACGACCCGGAGCATGAGTGGCTGTTGGGCCAGTAGCCGATCAGGGCCGAGCATATGAGAGCAACCATCTATGACATCGCCCGCGAAGCTGGCGTCTCGATCGCTACCGTATCCAAGGTCATTAACCAGAAGGGCAAGATCAGCGCCGACAAACGACGGGAGATCCTCGCGATCATGGAGCGGCTGCACTATCAGCCGAGCCGGATCGCCTCGGCGCTGACAGGCAAGCATACGTACACGCTGGGTCTGTTGATCCCGGACATCGCCAACCCTTTTTTCGCCGAGGTGGCGCGCAGCGTCGAGGATCGGGGCCATGAGCTGGGCTACAGCATCATCATCTGCAGCACGGACAATCGCGAGGAGCGGATCGCCCAGTACCTCGCCGTGCTGCGGCAAAAGCAGGTCGACGGCATCATCATCGGCACCGGGATGGAGAGCGGCGAGCTGCTGCGCGAGCTCGACATGGAGACGCCGGCGGTCGTCATCGGCCGCGAGGTGCCGTCCGTGCCTGTGCATACGGTTGTCGCCGACGACCGCTACGGCGGACGGTTGGCGGCGGAGCACCTGTTGGCCGGGGGTCACCGTCGCCTCGGCGTGCTGGCCGAAGGGCTGGGTATTATGAGCAGCAGGGAACGGCTGCGCGGCTTCCGGGAACGGCTGGAGGAAGCTCAGGTCGGGCTGCCTGCCTCGGCGCTGCGCGAGTGCAGCTACCGGATCGAGGACGGCAAGCGGCAAGCCGCCGAGCTGCTCGCCTCGGAGCAGCCGCCGACGGCGCTGTTCTGCTGCAACGACCTGCTCGCGGTCGGCGCGCTCCAGGCGGCTCGGGAAGCCGGCCTGTCGGTGCCGGGCGAGCTGTCGATCATCAGCTTCGACAATACGATCCTGGCCACCGTCACCGACCCGCCGCTGACGGCGATTGCCCAGCCAATGGCCCGGCTCGGCGCGGCGGCGGTCGACCTGCTCATGGAGGAGTTCGGCCAGGAGCGGTCCGTCAAGCGCCGGATCGCCCTGCGCACCGAGCTGGTCGTGCGCGGCTCGACCGCCGCCGCGCCTCCTGCCCGGTCATCCGGGTCCGAGCTGTAGCCACTGCGCACCGAGCTGCGGCTCGACCACTGTCGCGCCTTCGACCCGGTCATCCGGGTCCGAGCCGTAGCCATTGCGCGACCAGCCCAGTCGTCCGGATCCAAGCTTAGCCACTACATGGCTGGCCCGCTCATCCGGGAGCTCGTCGATGTCACATTTTCTTGGCGCGATCGCGCCGTCGGCCGCATGATGTCAGGGCAGGATGACAAACACCGGAAGTATAATGAGGAGTAAAGCTTACGGATATCGGGGCTTCTACAAGACCAAGGCACTAAGCTCGCAATCAAGCGAGCGAGTGCCTTTTTGATGATTAGCCATCACTGTAAACATTCCTGTAGACGCTCGCCAAGCGCTTATTTCCCGATTTTTGCTTGCATGGGTATCGTAAAATTCGCCACGGTGCTTATATGCGAAAAAGCCCCCGTTTCCCTCCTCACACCGGCTATTTCACAGCCCAACGTATAGTCCGCGATCAATAGCTAGTGCTTTTGTGGAGCAATTAATGTTATGATGGTTGTATTGCAAAAAAGGAGGCGTGCCCCATGTCGACTGCGTCAACGGTGCTGACTCGTCTCCGTGAAGAGACAGCGCCGATGCATCAAAAAATCGAAGCAAACGAGTATGCGGCCGCTATGATGGATAACCGCTTAACGATGGCTTTGTATAGAGATTATCTTGTTAAATTTTATGGGTTTATCAAGCCGCTGGAGTTGCGATTGTTCGAAATGGACGGGACGGAGACAAGCGCGCTCAGCGACCCGTCGCGCAACAAAACAGCCTGGCTTGTCCAGGATCTGACGGCACTGGGCCTCAGTCCCGAGGCGATCGGGGAGCTGCCGCAATGCGACAGGCTGCCTGAGATCGCTACTCGCGCTCAGGCGCTAGGTGTGCTGTATGTGCTGGAGGGGTCTACCCTGGGCGGCCAGATGATCACCAAAAAGCTCGCCCAATATTTGCCGATCGATCCGGACGTAAATGGCCATTACTTCAATAGTTACGGCGCGCAGACGCGCGAACGCTGGCAGAGCTTCCGTCAAGAGCTGCTGGCGGAGGCGGACAGCGAAGCCAAAGAGACGGAGATCGTCGAGGCGGCTCGACAAACCTTCAGCTTGTTGGACGAGTGGATCGCTTCGAGCCGCGAGCGGCAGACGGAGGAGTGAGCACAGAGAAGGGAATGGACAGGATGTCTGACGGGAGCACCCCCAACAACAAAGAACAACTGAACCGCACGCTACTCACGGATGGGGATTTTATCCTGCAAGATCCGATCGACCTGACCAACTGCGACAAAGAACCGATCCATATCCCCGGCAGTATCCAGCCGCACGGGGCGCTCCTGGCCGTAGCCTCAGAGGATTACGCGATTATCCAGTGCAGCGCCAACTGCGAGCGGCTGCTCGGGATTGCGCCAGAGGCGCTGCGCGAGATGAGTCTGTGCGACCTGATCCCCGAGACGGAGCTGGACAAGATGATCCGGTTGTATCGCAATCGCTCAGTCCCTTCTTCCCTCAACTACATGCACGTAACGATTCGAACCGGCAGCGGCGACAAAGATTTTTTTGCCATCATGCACGAGAGCGACGATACGTGGATTTTGGAGCTGGAGCCCGGAGATGACGAGGCGTATGCCGAACAGCATGATTTCGAGTGGATCCAGACGTTTTTCAATATCATGAAGCAAACGAACAGTCGTCTGGAGGCAAGCCAGGTGACGGCGGAGCAGCTGCGGCTGATCCTTGGCTATGACCGGGTGATGGTCTATGAGTTCGATGCCAACTGGAACGGCAAGGTGATCGCCGAAGCGAAGAAAAAAGGACTGGAGCCGTTCCGCGGACACCACTATCCGGCCTCGGACATTCCGAAGCAGGCGCGCGAGCTCTATCTGCGCAACTGGCTGCGGACGATCGTCGACGTCAGCTATACTCCTGTGCCGGTGCTGCCGGTGCTGCATCCGAAGACTGGCAAGCCGCTAAATCTCAGCTTGTCGACCTTGCGCAGCGTCTCGCCGCTGCACATCGAGTATTTGCGCAATATGGGCGTGCAAGCGACGATGACGATCTCCCTTATCCGCGAGGGCAAGCTGTGGGGACTGATTACCTGCCACCACAATTCGGTCAAGTATGTCACCCATCGCATACGTAATTTGTGCAACTTCCTCGGGGGATTTTTCTCCAATGAACTGTACCAGCGCCAGCAGCTCGACGATTACCAGGAAGAGGTGGAGCTGAAGACGAAGGTAAACCGGCTGTCCGGCATCTTCATCGGCAACACGAGCGCATCGGCGGTCATGGATCGGCTGCGCGTCGAGCAGCAGGCGCTGCTCGAGCTGATGAAGGCGTCAGGCGCCGCCGTCTGTTATCAGGGGGAGCTGCTGCTGTTCGGCGCGACCCCGACCCGGGCGGAGGTAGAGGAGTTAGCGGTCTGGCTGTCGTCGCAAGCGGTCGACCATGTCTATCACACCTCGCAGCTGAGCAAGGAATATGGGCCGGCGCAGGCGTTCAAGCATCTGGCGTCCGGGGCGATGTATTTGGCGCTCTCGGCCGAGCAGCATGATTTTATCGTCTGGTTCCGGCCAGAGGTGGTGCAGATCGTCGAGTGGGCGGGCGATCCGGCCAAGGCAGTCATTCAAGAGAATGACGGGCTGCGGCTCTCGCCGCGCAAGTCCTTTGAGAAATGGCGACAAGTGGTGGAGTCGACATCGCTGCCGTGGCGGCAGATCGAGATTCGCGTCATGCCGGACTTCAACAGCGTCATGCTGAAGCGGACGGAGCATCAGCTGTTGCAAGCGGAGGAGAAGGCGCTGCTCAACATGCGCATCATCAAAGAGAACGAAAAACGATATATGCAGCTGATGGAGATATCCTCGGCGGCGTTTTTTACGCTGACCGATAAGGAGGTCGTCTACTGCAACGAGCGGGCCGCCAGGCTGTTCCAGGCGACCGATCATGAAGCGATGGTCGGACGGCGAATCGATGAGCTGCTCGACGAGAAGCAGGGGGCTACGCTGCTCGACGAGCTGGAGCGTCTGGAGCACTCTACGGAGCAGATCTCCTCGATGCACGAGACCTTGCTGGCGTTCGACGGCTCGAAGCTGCAAGTCGAGCTGACTGCGGCACAGGTGCAGTTCGGCGGGAAAACCTCGTACTGGATCATCGTCCGGGACCGTGAAGACAGCCAGCGTCAGCAGGACAGCTATATCGACGTGGCCGGCGAATTGCAGAAGTATATGAATATGGACCCGCTGACGGAAATTCCGAATCGCCGCTACTTCGAGGAATCGTTATACCATGAATGGGAGCGTTGCCTGGAGGCAGAGCAGCCGCTGTCGCTCATGATGCTCGATATCGACAACTTCAAGATGTACAATAAGCTTCAGGGCTTCCACGGCGGAGATCTGTGCCTGCAGTGGGTCGCCGATGTGCTGAGCGCCTTCGGCAAGCAACAGGAGGCGTTTATCGCTCGCTATAGCGGCGGTACATTCGCTCTCTATAAGGCCGAAACGACATTGGAGGAGATGGCCCAACTGGCGGAGGATATCCGACAGGCGGTGATGTCGGTGCAGATCCCGATGGACCAACTGGAGATGGGGGATTCACTCACCGTAAGCATCGGCGTCGCGTCGGCGCAGCCTACGTTGCAGCGCAGCCATGCCAAGTTGATCCGTCAAGCCGAAAAGGCGCTTGGTCAAGCGAAGCGATCCGGCAAAAACCGGGTCGTCTGTTCATGAAAGGAGGATAAGCGATGCACACCTTGCTATTGCTAGGCAGCTTTACGATGATGGCTGCGGTTATTCTGGGCGCCTTTGGCGCACATGCGTTAAAAAACAAGCTCAAGCCGGAGATGCTCGCCGTCTATCAGACGGGCGTGCTCTATCATCTGGTCCATGGGCTTGGCATTCTGATCGTCGGCCTGCTGTCGGACGGCGCATTGTCGGTCTCGCTGGCCAATGCAGCCGGATGGTCGCTGTTCGTCGGCATCCTGTTGTTCAGCGGCAGCTTGTACGTCCTGAGCGTCACCGGCATCCGTCGACTTGGCGCCATTACGCCGCTTGGCGGCGTGGCCTTTATCGCTGGCTGGGCATTGCTCGCCGCAGCTATCATTCAGAGTTAGCGGCTATCACCCTGAAGGGTAGGAGGTTCACCCATGGATCATGTGCACGGGAGCCATGATGCGGTACTGGTCTTATTTTCGTATATTATTGCGGTAGCGGCTTCTTATACAGTCCTCGATCTGGGCGGTCGCATCATCGGCGCAATCGGCAGCAATCGTTGGGGCTGGCTGTCGTTTGGGGCCGCTGTGATGGGCATGGGCATTTGGTCCATGCATTTTGTCGGCATGCTGGCGTTTTCGCTGCCAGTCCCCGTCCCGTATGATATGGGGCTGGTCATCGTTTCTGTATTTGCCGCCATAGCAGGTTCTTTTTTTGCCTTGGTCAGTGTGAGTAGTTCCCAATTACAGCTTCGGCGTCTCTTGGCAGGCGGCGTGACATTGGCTGCAGGGATCTCCTGTATGCACTACATTGGCATGGCTGCGATGCAGGTTCATATTACGTATGACCCGTTGCTGTTTGTGTTGTCGATCGTCATTGCGCTAGTCGCCTCGATTGCCGCGCTCTGGCTTGCCTTTTATTTCCGTCAGACTAACGGAAGGCATGAGGTCTGGAAGAAGCTGGGGAGCGGTTTGATCATGGGCACCGCCATTGTCGGCATGCATTACACCGGCATGATGGCGGCCCAGTTCGAGCTGCTCAGCCATGGGGAGATGTCCGGCGGTATCCTGCTCGACCAGAAGACGCTTGCTTACACGATTGCGATCGGCACCTTGGTCACATTAGGCTTGTCGATGCTCGGCATCCTCATCTCCAATCGTTTCTTGCAGAAGGACAGTCAACTGCAGCAGCAATCGGATGAGATCCGGCTCAAAAATCAGGAGCTGCAACAACTCAACAATCATCTGGAGGACTTGGTCGCTCAGCGTACGGCGGAGCTGGAGCAGGCGCATGACGAAGCGATCAAGGCGAATATGATCAAGAGCCGATTCCTCGCCAATATGAGCCATGAGCTGCGGACGCCGCTAAATGCGATCATCGGATACAGCGAGATGCTGATGGAGGATGCTGAGGATCTCGAGCAGCCGCAGCTGGTGGAGGATCTGGAGAAGATCCGGAGGTCCGGCAGCCATCTGCTCATGCTCATCAACGACATCCTCGACATCTCGAAGATCGAGGCCGACAAGATGGAGACCTATCTCGAAGCATGCGACATCGCCGCCATCCTCAGGGACGTCGAATCGACCGTGACGCCGCTCATTCAAGCCAATGGCAATACGTTGGAGGTTGAGTATGCGGCAGGGAATGTGATGGCGGATGAAATCAAACTGAAGCAAGTGCTCATGAACTTGCTCAGCAATGCAGCCAAATTTACAAATGAGGGACGGATCAGTCTGCGAGTGAGCGAGGCGGAGCGTAAGGGAGTGTCTGGATATCTGTTCCGGGTAGAGGATAGCGGCATCGGCATCGAGCCACTGCAATTGGCCAAGCTGTTCGAGCCGTTTACGCAGGCTGACGCCTCAACGACCCGCCAGTATGGAGGGACCGGACTGGGACTGGCCATCAGCAAGCACTTTGTAGAGATGATGGAGGGCGTGCTGGAGGTGAACAGCACGCCGGGAGAGGGGAGTGTCTTTCAATTCTGGATCCCCGCTGTCGTCAGTGAGACTTGATCAGCGTGTCGATGGAGCCGCCCTGTGTAATGATCTGTATGGCGGTAGCCAGCCGCGGGGCCATCGGGATCGTCACGAACTTGTCGGGAGACTGTCCCGGCAACGCGATCGTGTCGGAGACCACCACTTCATCGATATTAGGGTTGTCCAGTTTTTGCAGTCCATCTGCCGAGAAAAGACCGTGCGTCGCGCAAACGTAAGCGTTGCGGGCGCCGTTTTTTTTGAGCGCCTCGACGACATTGACGATGGTGCTGCCGGTATCGATCAGGTCCTCGATGATGATCGGCGTCTTGCCTTCGACCTCGCCGATAATATGGGTAATCTCCGAGACGTTATGGGCCGGACGATTCTTGATCATGATGGCGAAAGGACAATCGAGACTGTCGGCGAGCTTCTCGGCCGTGCCGGCGCGTCCGGCATCGGGCGAGACGACGACCGGGTTGACGATACCCTTGTTGCGCAAATAGTCGGTGATGAGGTCGAGTGCCGTCAGATGGTCCACCGGGATCTCGAAGAAGCCCTGAATCGGATCGGCATGCAGGTCGATGGTAACGAGTCGGTCGGCGCCGACCGAGGTGAGGATATCGGCGACCAGCTTGGCCGAGATCGGCTCGCGCGGCGCTGATTTGCGCTCCTGTCTGGCATACCCGTAATAAGGCATGACGAGGTTGATCGTTTTCGCCGAGGCGCGCTTGGCAGCATCGATCATGATAAGCAGCTCGACCAGATTTTCATTGACCGGGTTTGACAGCGACTGGACGATGAAGACATCGCAAGTCCGGACCGATTCCTCGTAGCAGACGTGAATTTCACCGCTGCTTTGGCGCGAGATTTCGACCTTGCCGAGCGGTATGCCGATACTTTTGCATATCTGCTCCGCAAGAGGCCGATTGGATGAGCCGGAGAATAGTTTGAGTTTGTGCATTGGACCTCCTTACGGATCATTAGTATTCATTGCTGATGTCAGTATATCATATTAATTGCCGAAACACCCAGCCCAATGGCCGTTTGCCGCATATGCTGTGGTATAGCCTAACTAAAGGAGGAACCACATATGAATAATGCTGTAGGCGGATATGGTGGTCAGGGCGGTTTCTATGGCACATCGACAGGCGCGATTCTTGTCCTCTTCATCCTGCTCCTGATCATCTCCTGCACCTTCCTTTACTAGCCTGTCGCAAGCCCCTCCGTCAGCCTCATCTGGCGGAGGGGGATAAGAAAATGCTATACTATAGCACATCTATTTACCTTTGTAAATAGATAAATTAAGGTTTGGTCTTTACTAGCTGGACAAGGCATGTTATGGTTGGCAATATGAGGTGATTTTTTAGATGAAACGCGAGGACTTAATTCGTGTGGTACGCCAACATGTCATGACTGCCTCGGCAGCTAGCGAATATCTCCAAATCTCCAAGCAGAGTCTATCCTCGCTGGTCAAACGTAAAAAACTGACGCCTGTTCTGGAGGAAGGCTCCGTGAGACTCTTCCTTCGAGGAGACGTGGAGGCGCGCAAGGCGCTGGCGGTTGAGCTTCGAGAGAAATATCGGCCTTATGAGTAAGATGGAGCTGTCGCTTGTCTGCAAACACGAATTGAATTGCCTGTGACGGCGCTAAAAAACCCTGCTTCGCTATAGCGAAGCAGGGTTTTTTAGCGGGCGCTGCTGTTTCAACTCAGGAAGCTAAATGGATGGGCCCTGTAGCCAACGAAACTTTCTTTCGCTCCAGGTCCGATGAACGTCGCACAAGCTCCGGTCCTCAGGCGTAGCGCTCCAGATTCGCGCCGATCGTCGTTGCCAGCTTGTCCTTGAGCTGACGCTCCATATCCATCAGCTCGGCTTCGGCCTCTGCTCGCTGTCTGCGCCCTTCCTCGCAGATCGTCATCGTCTCCTCCAGCGTCGAGACCAGCTCCTGATGGACGGTGCGCAGCGTGTCCATGCTGATCATGCCTTGCTCGCTACGGGCGGCGATCTCCAGGGTGAGCTCGCGCTGTCGGCGGGCGCTGCGCTGCATGCTGGCCTCGATCTGATCCTTGACCTGATGATGCACCTCCATCGCCTGCTGAATCCTGGCTTGGGCCGAGCTGGTGACCAGATCCATCTTCCAGAGCGGCAGCAGATTGTAGATGACGGACTGGATCTTCTCCATCATGATCTGCTCGCCTTGCTGCAGCAGACGGATGCGAGGCGCCTGCGTGAGCGAGATGAATCGGGTGCGGCGGAAGTCGTCGAGCCGCAGCTCCAGACGCCGGATGAAGTCGTCGGCCTCGCGCAGCCGTTGTTCGGACCATGGGTCGGCTGCCTGCTGCGCTCGCTCCTGCAGTCGGGGCCGATCCTCCGTGACTGCTTCCTCCAACCGCAGCTGCACGGCGGCGATATGCAGATCGAGTTGCTTGAAGTAGTCATAATTGCGCTTGAGGACAATATCCAGCAGCTGGATGTCCTTTTGCAGCATGATGTAGGAGGCATCCAGTCTGGCGCGGATCTTCTCGACTTGGTCCTCGAGGCTGCGCGATTGCTCGGCCGCCCGCTTGACGCCAGATACCCAGCGGCCGACGATGGGCAGCGCGGCCAGGCGGTGACGCGGCTTGTCCTCGGCAGGCGCTTGCTGCAGCGCCAGGATGAGCTCGGTGACCGCTTCGCCGATCTCGCCGCTTTCGCCACTGCGGACCTGGGCCAGGATGGAGCCTGCGAAGGCGGCGATATCCTCCTGAATCGCATTGCCGAAACGGGCGACCGACGCGGAGTCCTCGATTGACAGCGTTTCGGCGAGGCGACGGGCTTGCTGGAGCTCGACCGGCGTCAGCTGTCCGAGGATTCCGGAGAGATCCGCGCCTTGGACGGTCTCGGCTGGCATGGAGCGGTTTACAGTTTCGTTCATTTCTGTTTCCTCCTTTGTTGACTGCGGACAGGGGCGGCGGCCGAGGCAGGCTGGGCCTAGCCGGAGATGCGCTCTGAGCGCATGACCTCCTCGAGCGTGTTGACCTCCACCTCCAGGTCGATCAGCTCATGGCGCATCAGCTTGCCCATATATTTATCGAAATGCGAGCGCAGCGCCGGCAGCAAATTCTCGATGCGCTTGACCTGGAACTCCATGTCCTTCGTATAGACCTTGCTGTTCACCAGCCGGTCGTAACGGTCCATCAGGTCTGCTGCGGTCGGCAGATAGTAGTCGTAATGTCGTTGCACCAGAGGGAGGCCGTCGGGATTGCGGCGAATCTTGGCGGCGATGCTCTCGGAGACGGAGCACAGCTCCTGTATCTTGACCGCTACCTCGCGATCGGCGAGCCGAGAGGCGACGCTGCGTAGCCCGGCGATATGGAGCGATGCGGCATCCAGCACTTCCCTCGCTCGTCCCTGCAGCGGCGGAGCGTCGTCCAGCGACTGAGGGCTGAGCAGGCGGTATCCAGATAGCACGGACAGCGCAGGCTCGATCGGCTCGGGCTGTTCGCTCTGCGGGGATTGGACATCTGCGCGCGGCCGCAGCCAGACGAGCAGGATCAGGATAAGCGCAGTGACGATGAGCAACAGCAACAGGAACGCGACCAAGGGGCATCCTCCTTCATCCGTAATCATACACATTTGACACCAACCATTACCCGTCGCAAGGAAAAATTAAACAGCTCATGCAGCAATAACATCTTAAATACTTGTATACAAGTATTTAAGACTTGTGCTACACTGATCTCAGCTAAGAAAGAGAGGAGGTGCTGACATGACATTCTCCCCGATCGAACCGCCTCGCCGACAATCGCTGGGCCATCGGGTCTATCATAGCATCCGCGCCGGCATCGTCAGTCTGCAGGCAGAGCCCGGATCGATGCTCTACGAAAATGAGCTGGCGCAGTCGCTGCATGTGAGCCGGACGCCGATCCGCGAAGCGATCCGTCAGCTCGCCTCGGAGCGTCTCATCGAGGTCGAGCCACAGCGGGGGACGCGGGTCGCCCGCATCTCGCTCGCCCGGGTAGCGGAGGCCCGCTTCGTCCGGGAGCAGCTCGAGACAGGCGCGTTCCGCATGGCGGCGCAGCTGTGGCCGCTGGCCGATCGATCCGACGCCGAGGCCCGGCTCGCGCGGCTGCTGGAGAGCCAGACCGAGGCGGCGGCCGCAGGCGATATGTATCGCTTCCTGCAGGAGGACGAGGCGTTCCATCGCGAGATCATGGCGGTGACCAGCAACACGATGCTGCTCGATATTATCGACCAGGTGCGGGCGCATATCAATCGGCTGCGTCTGCTGGCGATCCGCGAGTTCCGGGATATGGATCAGGTCGTCGAGACGCATGCGGCCCTGCTGGCCGCCGTTCGGCGCGGCGACGAGGAGGCGGCAGTCGGAGAGCTGCGGGCGCATATCGGCAAGCTCGAGGAGGAGCTGCCCGAGCTGGTCGCCCGCTATCCCCATTATTTCGAAGTTGAATCATGAAGTTGAACGATAAGGAGAGATTCCGATGAGGATGGTATTCCGATGGTACGGCGAAGGCAATGACAGCGTCACGCTGAAGCAGATCATCCAGATCCCGGGCGTCGAGGGAATCGCGTGGTCGCTGCATGATGAGCTGCCTGGCGCGGAGTGGCCGCTCGACAAGATCGAAGCGCTGCAGGCGCAGGTCGCTCCGTACGGCCTGCATCTCGATGTCGTCGAGAGCGTGAATGTCCACGAGGACATCAAGCTGGGGCTGCCTAGCCGCGATCGGTATATCGAGAGCTACAAGCGAACGATGGAGAAGCTGGCGACGGTTGGTGTCAAGACGATCTGTTACAACTTCATGCCCGTGTTCGACTGGGTGCGCACCGAACTGTTCCGCGAGCTGGAAGATGGCTCGACGGCGCTGTTCTTCGAGAAGTCGCGCGTCGATCAGATGGACCCGCTCGAGCTGGTGCGCAAGATCGCCGTCAATCCAGAGTACTCGATGCCAGGATGGGAACCGGAGCGGCTCGCGCATCTGTCGGCCAGCTTCGAGGCGTACCGCAACGTCTCGGAGGAGGACCTGTGGGAGCATCTGCGGTATTTCCTGGAGGCGATCCTGCCCACAGCCGAGCGGCTCGACATCAAGATGGCGATCCATCCCGACGATCCGCCGTATTCGATCTTCGGCTTGCCCCGGATCATCACGACGCAGGAGCATATCCGCCGTCTGCTGCAGCTGGTCGACAGTCCATACAACTGCGTGACGCTGTGCAGCGGCTCGCTTGGCTCGCGTCCGGACAACGACGTCGCGGCGATGGTACGCGAGTTTGGACCGCGCATCCCGTTTGCGCATATCCGCAATGTCCGGCTCTATGACAACGGCGACTTCATCGAGACGTCGCATCGCGCCCAGGACGGCACCGTCGATGTATGCGATGTCGTCGCGGCCTACCATGAGCAGGGGTATACGGGATATGTCAGACCCGATCACGGTCGTCATATCTGGGATGAAGAGTGCAGACCGGGCTACGGTCTCTATGACCGGGCGCTCGGCATCATGTATTTGTGGGGCGTCTGGGATTCGCTGGAGCGACAAAAACAAGGGAGGCTGACTGTATGATCCCGATCCATCCTCATCTGGCCGGCAAGCGGGCCGTCATCACCGGCGGGAGCGGCGTGCTGTGCGCGGCGATGGCCCGCGAGCTCGGACGACACGGCGTTAAGGTAGCGATCCTGAACCGGACAGCAGACAAGGGCGAGGCCGTCGCGGCCTCGATCCGCGAGGCGGGCGGCGAGGCGATCGCGATCGCCTGCGATGTGCTCGACAAGGCGAGCGTGACGCGCGCCGAAGCGATAGTTACGGAGACGTTTGGCGGCTGCGACATTCTGATCAACGGCGCCGGAGGCAATCATCCGAAGGGCAGCACGACCCATGAGACCTACCGGGCGGAGGATATCGACGATCCCGAGGTGACGAGCTTTTTTGATCTTGGCGTCGACGGCTTCGGCCATGTGTTCGACCTGAACTTCATCGGCACGCTTATCCCGAGCCAGGTGTTCGGACGCTGCATGGCGCACAGGCCGGGAGCGGTTATCCTCAATATGTCGTCGATGAGCGCGCCGAGTCCGATGACCAAGGTGCCGGCCTACAGCGCCGCCAAGGCGGCGATCGACAACTTCACGCAGTGGCTGGCCGTCCATATGGCCGATGCCGGCATCCGCGTCAACGCGATCGCGCCGGGCTTTTTCCTGACGGAGCAGAACCGCCGTTTGCTGACGCACGAGGACGGCTCGTTGACCGAGCGCTCGCACAAGATTATGACCCATACGCCGATGCGGCGCTTCGGCAAGCCGGAGGATCTGCTCGGCACGCTGATCTGGCTCGTCGACGAGCAGATGTCCGGCTTCGTCACCGGCATCACGGTGCCGGTCGACGGCGGTTTCATGTCCTATGCCGGGGTATAGCGCTTCGGCTGGCATTTAGAGCGTCTGCGCACAAGCTAGCTATCCGAATTGGCTATCCTGCTATGAGCCTCATATGATCTTCGCCCCCGGACCATGCGGTCCGGGGGCTTCGTCATGCGGTTGATTGCCCCGGTACTAGGGAAGATTAGGACTATGAATTCCCTTGCAGCGAAGTATACTGTAGGTAAAAGAGGTTGTTCAAAAAGCCCGCTTTTGATCACGAGGTGACTCAGGATGCAGATTCGACATCGAAGCTTGAATGCAGTCGGATGAAAGTTTCCAAAGGAAACTAGCTTCGTAAGCCTCCGCTTAGGTGCTCACGTAGCCATGCTTCCGAAGTCGTTTTCTACGAAAACGTGGACCGCTCCTCATTTCCTCCTGCCTCCAATCTTCTCGGTGCTGAAAACCGATCTTTTTGAACACGCACTAAAAGGAGTGATGGCCGATGTCGCGCAAATGGCTTGAAAAAGAATCGCCCCGTTGGGTGCGGGAAGACATCATATCCTCAGAGCAGGCCGAGCGGCTGCTGTCTCTGTACGATGAGAAGAAGCGGGCGGTAGGCATCCTGCCAATCCTCGGCAGTCTGCTGGTGGGCTTGGGCATCCTGACTTATGTAGCCGCCAATTGGCAGGCGATCGATCATATTTGGCGGCTGCTGCTGCTCATCGTCGTCATGACGGGGTTCTACGCAGCGGGCGACTATTTCCACCGTCGCGGCGACCGCTTGCTCGGCATCGGTCTGCTCGCGGTTGGTCTCGCGGCCTTCGGAGGCTCGATCTTCCTGGTCGTGCAGATGTATCATCTGCTGTTGGCGCAATCGACAGCGTTCCTGCTTTGGGGCATCGCCGGCGTGCTGCTCGTCTGGCTCTATCCGTCGCGCGTGTTGTTCTTCTATACAGCAATCGTGCTGAGCATCTCGCAAGGGTACAGTCTGAGCGATACCGAGCAATTCAATCTGTATGCCTTCCTCGTTCTCGCGATCGGCTTGGGCGCTTACTGGCTTAAGCATCGCGACGGCTGGATGGCGTGGGTGCTTGGTCTCAGCCTGCTGGCGCAGACGACGATCTGGATCGGCATGGAGGAGTGGACGATTGTCTGGTTTTATGTGCCGGCGATGGCCTTGTACGCCGCCGCCGACTGGCTGAAGGCAAAGCGAGACGTCTATGGCTTGCAAGGCAGCGTTTTGACGGGGATGTATTTCTTCGGTTTCATCATGGTCATGTTTGCAGATGATGTGCCGGTGCTCTCCTTCAGTGCGGACGAACGTCTCCGGTCCATCGTCTTTCTGTTCGTGTTCGCAGGCTTGCTGGCCGTGTCGCTGCTTGGCAAGCTGAGCAGACATCGGATCGCCACGGCCGGCGATTGGCTGCTGCTGCTGCCGTGGTTTTTTATCCCGGCAGGCGCCGATCTGCTCTACCTGCTGGCGTTGGCGTTTTACTCGCTCTATGTGCTGTGGCACGGGTATGACGAGCAGTGGCGCTTCCGGATCAATCTCGGCACAGTGCTGTTCCTGTTCGCGACGCTGCTAGCCTATACTCGTCTGGCGTGGGACTTCATGGACCGCTCGATGTTTTTCCTGATCGGCGGCGTGCTCATGCTGCTGCTCAGTTGGTATCTCGGCCGCCGCCGCCAGCGCGCGTTATCTGACGAAGGAGGAGATGACCATGCTTAAGCCAACTACCCGAAGAAGATGGCTCGTCGTCCTGATCGTCCTCCAGATTGTCGTGCTCGCAGGCATGGCGCTGTCGAGCGAGGCGGCAGGCTGGTATGGCAAGGAGATCAAGCTGAAGACCGCGCCGGTCGATCCGCGCGATCTGTTCTACGGCGATTATGTCATCCTGAGCTATGAGATCAGTCGCCTCGATCGCAGACTGTGGACCGGGAGCGAGCAGCCGGAGCGGCGGGAGATCGTCTATGTGAAGCTGCGGCGCGCGGGTGGCGAAGAGGGGATCTATGAGGCCGTGTCGGTGTCGCCCGAGCACCCGGATACGACAGGGGACGAGGCGGTGCTCAAGGCGAGAGTCGGCTACGTCGCACCGGATACGATCCAGCTGACGTATGGACTCGAGCGATATTATGTGCCCGAGGGCACGGGGCGGGAGCTCGAGGAGCAGCGCGAGGAGATGCTGGTCACAGTGCGCATCGCGCCGTGGGGGCAAGCGCGACTGATGTCGCTCATCCTGCCCTGAATGAAAATTAGCCTGCCTGTACAGAGGATCGACGGCTTAAAGCTGTCGATTCCTCGCGTATAGGCAGGCTCTAGTTTTTCCATCGTGCTGCTATCGTGTTGCTAAAGCATTTTACGGCGTGTCCTGCGAAGCTTCGCCCATAGTCGATGCTTCCGACTGGTAATCGAGCAGTCGCAGGATCAAGGTGACGGCTTCGGCCCGGGTCGTATAGCCGCCTGGGACGAACTGATTATTGTCTCTGCCCTTGACCAGCCCGATATCCGTAGCGGCTGCAACGGCCGAGCGAGCCCAGGACGGTATCGCGTCCGTATCGGCATAAGCGAGCGCCGGCACTTGATCCGACTGGTCTTCATGTCCGAGGACGCGCATCAGCAGCGTTGTAATCTCGGAGCGCGTGATCGATCGCGCCGGACGGAAGGTGCCGTCCTCATAGCCTTTGATGATGCCCGCAGCGGCCCACAGCGACACATGGGGCTTGGCGTAGGCAGGGATCTGAGCCTCGTCTGCGAACGGCAACGCGGCTTCGGACGGTGGCGTCGGCGCGAGCGCTCTCGATAGCATCGTCGCAAATTGCGCGCGCGTAACCTCCTCCTGCGGAGCGAACCGGCCATCCGGATAACCTGTGACCCAGCCCATCTCGGTTGCTCTTGTAATCTCCTCCTCGGCCCAGTGGCCGATCGTATCCTCGTAGTAGCTCTTCGGCGGCTGCTTAGCCATGCTGATTGGTAGTGAAAAACTCGGCTCTGCGGTGATGCTGCCGCTATCGCTGTCGACCAGCTTGACGCGCGTCAGCCGGACCTCGGTGTCTTTCTGCGCGATCGCCTCGAACTGTATGGTGGCAAAGCGCAGCGAGCCGCTCTCTCCTTTCGTTTTGCCGATCTTCGTATGGGCAAAGGTCAGGCTGCCACTTTCGTCGATCGGCGGAACCGAAAAGCCTTCCCACGCGGCTTTTGCCTCCTTCAGCTTGAGGACGGCCGGGTCATAGGTCAGTCGCAGCTCGTACCCGTACACATCCTTTATATTCCGGCCTTCGACCGTGACGGCGAGCACATCGCCGACGTTCGCAGGCTGGTTGGAGGCGCTCAGCGCAAAAGCGGGCTTCTCCTCGGCGAAGGCCAGAGGCGGCAGCATCGCAACTAGCAGTAGCATGGACAGCATCAGCTGCAGGTACCGAATTTTCAAGTCTATCGTCTCCCTTGTTCATCAGCATCGGATGATGGTATGGATAAATGAGGCAGGCCAAGGGAATCGACCGCGCCAGATGCTGGCGATCCCCTTGATCTGCGTGTAAGGATTAGTTGCCCAGGACGAGACGCGCCATAGCGACCAGATCCTCGATGTCGATCACGTCATCTTTGTTGATGTCGTAAGCTTTGACTTGATCCCAATCGTCGCTTGCGGATGTTTTGCCGTAAGCCTTGGCTACCAGCGCCAGATCGCCTACAGTTACTTTGTCGTCATTATTGAAGTCGCCAGGCACCGAAGGCGTGCGAATCTCGACGACATGAGTATCTCCGCCGAGCGCCGTATCCGGACCATCAGCATCGGAGACCAGCAGCTCCGTCACTTTAATATCGGTGACGCCAGCGACATTTTTGGCTCGGAAGACCAGCTTGACGAGATTTTGATTCGGCTGGTCTACGCTATCTGAGTGATGTACGCCGAGGATGCGAATGCTGCCGGCCTTGGCGTCGGTTCCGACAACATTGAACAGCTTGTCATTGACTGTAGCCGGCGAGCCGACAAGCTCCAACTTATCGGCGTCGTAGACGATCGTGAAGTCTTGCGCATACACCTTTTGATCGACATTTTTCAGCCCGTAGACAACTTCGAATTGCTGACCCGGCTGTACGCGCGCAGGGCCAGTCAGCGTCGCCGAGCTCGCCGTCGAGGAGACGACAGTGACGGTTGCTTTAGCCTTCTCCGATACGCCCTCGATCGTGCCCGACACCTCGAATACGCCCGGGGCGGCATAGCGCTGCGGCGCGATCGCTTCCCATACGACAGGACGATCCTCGGCAGCGACGCCCGTCGCGCTAGAGTTGACCTCTACAGAGACGGTTGCGGGCAGTACAGGAGCAACCTTGGCCTCTGTCGTTACCTCTACGTCAGCGATGCCTCTGATCTTGCTGTGCGAGAACAGCCAGTCGATCAGCATACCGCGCTCTGGATGCGTGTACTCGTTGTAGACCGGCAGCCAGACCGAGTGTCCGTCGAACCGGTGGCCGTTGTAAGGCGGCTCCATCAGTTGGTTGAAGGGGATGATCGTCAGCAAGGAGTCATTCCAGTAAGGCGAGTAGGTTTTGTCCGTATTGACGACCGAGTTGAACAGGAAGTCCTCTTCATCGACAAACGTCCACAACGGCAGATTGGCGACTTTTTTAGCATTCTCAACGCTTTGCGGACCGCCAGCCGGACACAGTGGAGCTGCTGCGGCAGCTAATTCAGGGTAAGTCCGCAGGAAGGTCCAGGTGGAGCCGCCGCCCATCGAGAATCCGGTGATATAGATGCGGTTCGGATCGACCTTGCCATCGGCGATCATTTGGTCGATGACCGCTTTTACCTTGTGCATGCTCGCTTCAGTTGTTGCGTTGCGCGGAGCCAGCACATGGGTAGGGTACTTCTCCTGATTTTCGGGGTTGGCCCATACCGTGCCGCCGTTGCTGAAGCGGATCGGCGTGTAGATGTCGTTGCCCTGTCCGCCGCCATGGAAGAATACGACCAGCGGCAGCGGCCCTTCGGCCTCTTCGTTATAGAAGTAGCTGTAGTCGAGCCCGTCATGGTTCGCATACTTGTACTGATCGAGCACCGGGCTGACGACGCCCGTCTGGACGAAGGCGGGAGCGATCGAGGAGCCATCGGCGTAGCTCAGCTTGTCTCCCTTGAACGTGACCGTATATTGCGCATCGAGGGTGTAGCCCCCGTCGATCGCCGTACCGCCATCGCCCCATCCGACATCGGCAAAATCAACGACAATATATCGTCCGGTATCCACAGGCGAACCCGTATTGTTCTCCTGACTAATATAAACATCTGTGACGACGCGCTTATCGTCGTATACGACCTGATCAGCGTTGACCTTCCGCGTCAGTTTGACATGGACGTCAAAATTGTCCTTCGACAGGGAGGAATCGCTTACATTTTTGCCTGCATCGATGATGAGCGCATCCGTGCGCTCTTCAAAAGCAAAGTTTTTGTTCATTAGAATAAACGGCAGGGAAGAATCCGTTGACGTTTCGTCGGCAAAAGCCGACGGGAAGCTGAAGGCCATAATTAAAATGGTAAGATAAATGGTCATATACCTTTTCTTAAGCAAGGTTCATTACTCCCTTCAATAGTTACGTATAAGCCAACCTCTAACCCGCATGCCCCGCTACAGGTTCATCGCATCACTCCTGCCAATAATTTCGTTTTAGCACAAATTGAGCGTACCAGAAGATAGCGAAAAATAACGTCGAAAAATGGTTGCCCGGAAGACCTATTTTTAAAGCGCTTTCCATTTCAAAATTCGTGTTATTTTGCGAGGTCAAGATGTAGCGGAAAAATTAATAACAACGTTGTTATTGTTAGCTCCGGCAGATTGTGCTATAGTGAGAGCAAAGCAAGGCGAAAGCGGGTAGGGTGAACACGATGATCACGATAAAAGAAATCGCCAAGCTCGCCGGTTGCAGCTTCAGTACCGTCTCGAAAGCGCTTAACGACAGTCCGCTCGTAAAGGAGGAGACGAAGCGCAAGGTGCTGCGGATCGCTGAGCAATACGGTTATCGCCGCAATCTGCTGGCCCGTCAGCTGGTCAGCGGCAAGAGCGGGATGATCGGTCTGATCTGGCAGGATGTCGACAATCCGCTGTATGCGCAGCTGGCGATGCGGCTCTTCCAGATGTTCCAGAGGCATGGCTATGAGACGGTCATGATGATGTCCCCGCCGGAGCAGGCGGCCGACTGGTTCCGTCAGATGCGGGTGGACGGCCTGATCTTCTGGGGCGATGTCGAGGCGCATGCGCTGCAGCTGTCCAAGCGGTTGGCGCTGCTCGATACGCCGCTGCTCGTCGTCGGCAGCAACACGCATCTGCCGGTGCATGCGCTGCAGATCGACCGCAAGGCGGGCATCTACGCTGCAGTCGAGCATCTGCACGCGCTCGGTCATCGCCGGATCGGCTATATCGGCGACGGCAAGCCGGTCAAGGAGCGCGGCTACAAGGAGGCGCTGCTCGACTTTGGCCTGCGGCTGCATCCCGGCGACGTGTTGGAGGGAGGTCTGTCCTGGGAGGATGGGTACAAGGCGATCCGTCGTCTCGATGCCGCAGACGGGCTGCCTAGCGCCTACATCGGCGGCAATAACCTGGTCACCCGGGGCGCGCTGCGCGCCTTCGTCGAGCGCGGTATCGCCGTCCCTGCCGAGGTGTCGCTGATCGGCTACGACGAGCTGCCCGAGATGGCGTATGCGGAGGTGCCGCTCACCTCGGTTGGTCCGCCGCTCGAGGAGGTCTCCGAGCGCACGGTGGAGATGATGCTCCAGATGGTGGGGCAGGATGCCGAGCCGCTGAGCCAGACGATCAAGCCGGTGCTCCATATCCGGAGCTCGACGGCGCCCCCTCCGTCATGAGGGGGCTTCGTTCGCACGATGATAACAACGTTGTTATCGATACTACAGGATGGAGGGTTCTAGATGGCTAATCCGCGTTTATCGCGCGCTCTGCCGCAGGCTGCCGGGCAGAGCGCCGCATGGCCCGTTAGGGCTATTCAGGTAGGAGAAGGCAATTTTATCCGCGCTTTTGTGGACTGGATGATCCATCGCGCCAACGAGCAAGGGCTGTTCGAAGGCTCGGTGCTCGTCACGCAGCCGCGTCCAGGCGGCGCTCGCAAGCTGGCGACGCTGCAGGAGCAAGAGGGGCTGTTCACCGTCATCGAGCGGGGCATCAGCGAGGGCCAGACGGTGGACCGGACAGAGCTGGTGACGAGCATCGCGCGCTGCGTCGATCCGTATGCCGAGTGGGAGAGCTTCCTGGCGACGGCCGAGGAGGCGCAGATCGAGTTCGTCTTCTCCAATACGACCGAGGCAGGTATCGTCTATACGGAGGAGGTCTACGACCCGTCGCAGCCGATCCTCTCGTATCCGGGCAAGCTGACGGCATGGCTGCTCCGGCGCTATGAGACGCTGGGCGCGCAGGCCGAAACGATCGTCGTGCCATGCGAGCTGCTGCCGCGTCCCGGCGACGCGCTGCGCGAGGTAGTGCTGCAGAAGGTCGCGACCTGGCAGCTTGGCGAGGGCTTCGAGCGCTACGTCCGCGAGCAGGTGCGGTTCGTCAACTCGCTCGTCGACCGGATCGTCACCGGCTATCCGTCGGAGACCGAGGCGGAGACGCTGCAGGAGCAGCTTGGCTATGAGGACCGCCTGCTGGTCGCCGCCGAGCCGTATTATCAATGGGTGATCGAAGGCGATGCTGAGCTGGCGCGCCGTCTGCCCTTCGCCGAGGCGGGACTGCGCGTCGAGTGGGTAAACGATCTGCAGCCGTACAGCATGCGCAAGGTGCGGATCCTCAACGGCGCGCATACGTTCCTCGTACCGATGGCCTATCTGCTCGGTCACGATATCGTCCGCGACGCGGTCGCCGATACGCGAGTCGCTGCGCCGCTTCGACGGTTTCTGAGCGAGACCGTGTCGGCTGTGCTGCCGTTCCCGCAGGAGGCCTCCGCCGCCTATATCGAGCAGACGCTCGAGCGCTTCGCCAATCCGTTCATCGATCATCGGCTGCTCGACATCGCGCTCAACTCGATCCAGAAGTTCCAGACGCGGCTGCAGCCGACGCTGCGCGAATATGCGACCGCTCAAGGCATCGTGCCGGAGACGATGATCGGCTCGATCGCCGCGTTCATCCGCTTCCACCGCTGCACGGCGGACGGCGCGTCGTGGCTTGGCTATCGGGTGAAGGACGGCGATCGTCAAACGTTCGAGCTGAAGGACGATGCCGGGGCTTTGGCGGCATTCGCCGAGCTCTGGTCGAGCTACGAGGGCACAGGCGATCTGTCGGCGCTGGTCGCAGGCGTTATGGAGTCGAAGACGATCTTCGCGGCGCCGCCGGGCCTTGAGCTGCCTGCGGAGCTGCGCGAGGGCTGTTACGAGAGGCTGAGCGGCGCCTTGGCGGAGCTGCTGGCCCGAGAGGAGGGAGCGCGATGAGCGCCTATATCAAGATCAAGTCGGAGGACTCGGTATTCATCCTGTATCAGGAGACGAAGGCCGGGACGGAATTCGAGATTGATGGTACAATAATAACGTTGCAAGAGGACATCCCTGCCGGGCACAAGGCAGCGGTGAAAGCGATTGCCAAGGGAGAGCATGTGTACAAGTTCGGCTACTCCATCGGCATCGCGCAGCAGGACATCGCACCGGGCCAGTGGGTGCATACGCATAACCTGAAGTCGGGGCTGTCCGGCTTGCTCTCCTACACGTACGAGCCGCAGCTGCTGGAGCCGCCTGCTCCGGCGGACATCCCGACGTTCCAGGGGTTCCTGCGGGAGAACGGCGAGGCCGGCATCCGCAACGAGATCTGGATCATCAACACCGTCGGCTGCATCAACAAGACATGCGAGCGGCTGGAGATGCTGGCGACGAAGCGTTATGCGAGCCGGGGCATCGATGGCGTGCATCACTTCTCGCATCCGCTCGGCTGCTCGCAGCTCGGCGATGATCTGAGCTATACGCAGAAGCTGCTCGCCGCGCTGGCGAACCATCCCAATGCGGCCGGCGTGCTCGTCGTTGGTCTCGGCTGCGAGAATAACCAGATCGGCGAATTCAAGCAGGTGATCGGCGACCTCAACCCGAAGCGGATCAAGTTCATGGCTGCGCAAGAGGTGGACAACGAGCTGGAGCGCGGACTGGAGCTGCTCGACGAGCTAGTGGATTACGCGGAGACGATGCAACGCCAGCCGATCCCTGTCACCAAGCTGAAGGTGGGGCTGAAGTGCGGCGGCTCGGACGGCTTCTCGGGCATTACCGGCAACCCGCTCGTCGGCGCCTTCTCTGACAAGCTGATCGGCTATGGCGGCACGAGCATCCTGACCGAGGTGCCGGAGATGTTCGGCGCGGAGACGATCCTGATGAACCGGGCCAAGGACGAGGAGACCTTCGACAAGATCGTCTCGCTCGTCAATGACTTCAAGTCGTATTTCATCCGCTACGGCCAGGAGGTATACGAGAACCCGTCTCCAGGCAACAAGAGCGGCGGCATCAGCACCCTCGAGGAGAAGTCACTCGGCTGTACGCAGAAGGGCGGCACGAGCAATGTAGTGGATGTCCTGCCATACGGCGAGCGCGTCCACGCGACAGGGCTCAATCTCGTGCAGGCGCCGGGCAACGACCAGGTATCCGTGACGGCGCTGGCGGCAGCGGGCGCGCATATCGTGCTGTTTACGACCGGACGCGGCACGCCGTTCGGCGGCGCGGTGCCGACCGTGAAGATCTCGACCAACTCCGATCTGGCCGAGCGCAAAAAGCACTGGATCGACTTCAACGCCGGTCAACTGATCGACGGCGCCGACAAGGACGAGGTGCGAGACGCGCTGTTCCAGTACGTGCTCGACATCGCCTCGGGCGTCAAGGAGACGAACAATGAGCTGTACGGCTACCGCGAGATCGCTATCTTCAAGGATGGCGTGACGTTGTAGGCGGGTAGCCGCACCGGATCGTCCGCTTCTTCGTTAGACAGGCGGCGGGCTTTCGTTTGGCGCAGGGTCCGATCTTATTCATCTATTTGTATCTGGGAGGAATGATTCACAATGACTACTATTATCGCGCAGGACCAACTGGCTTCATTCGTACGCAAGACCGTAGCCGAGCAGCCGGTCACCGATCTGCACACGCATCTGTATTCGCCGGAGTTCGGCGGCTTGCTGCTGCGCGGCATCGACGAGCTGCTGACCTACCACTATCTCGTCGCTGAGGTGATGCGCTGGTCGGATATCGCGATCGAGGACTTCTGGAAGCTGAGCAAGCAAGAGCAAGCCGACCTCATCTGGCAGGAGCTGTTCATCAACCATTCGCCGATCAGCGAAGCATGCCGCGGCGTGCTGACCTGTCTGGAGGCGTTCGGCCAGGATGTCGGGAGCCGCGATCTGGCGAGCTACCGCAAGTTCTTCGACGGCATGACGCCGGCCGAGCATGTCGATGCGACGCTGAAGCTTGCCAAGGTCGAGCATGTCGTCATGACCAATGATATCTTCAACGAAGAGGAGCGCAACATCTGGCTCTCCGGCGTCAAGTACGACGAGCGGTTCCACGCGGTGCTGCGGATGGACCCGCTGCTCAATGACTATGCCAACACCAAGTCGCTGCTCCGCGAGTGGGGTTATGCGGTGGAGGACGAGTGGAACGAAGCGACGATCGCCGAGGTGCGCCGTTTCCTGACCGACTGGATCGACCGGATGAACCCGCTCTATATGGCCGTGTCTCTGCCGCCGAGCTTTGCCTTCCCGGAGGATTCCGACCGCTCGCGCGTCATCGCCGACTGCATCCTGCCGATCAGCCGCGAGCGCAACATCCCGTTCGCGATGATGATCGGCGTCAAGAAGCGGGTCCACCCGGCGCTCGGCGACGCTGGCGACTATGTCGCCAAGGCGGGTCTGGAGTCGCTTGAGCATATGCTGCTGCATTACCCGCAGAATAAATTCCTCGTCACTATGCTCTCCCGCGAGAATCAGCATGAGCTGACGACGCTGGCGCGCAAGTTCCGCAACCTGATGGTGTTCGGCTGCTGGTGGTTCCTGAACAATCCGGTGTTCATCGACGAGATGACGCGGATGCGGATGGAGATGCTCGGCACGAGCATGATCCCGCAGCACTCCGATGCGCGCGTGCTCGACCAGGTCGTCTACAAGTGGAGCCATTCCAAGCGCATCATCGCCGACGCCCTGATCGACAAGTACAACGACATCGTCGTCAGCGGCTGGCAGGTGACCGCCGAGGAGATCCAGCGCGACGTCGCCGACCTGTTCTACAACAACTTCTGGAACTTCCTGAAGCGGGAGCTGCCGGGCAACTGAGTCGGAAAGAGCTAAAACCGCATAGAGCTACAATCCATCAAGGCGAACAGTCCAAGGGCTGCTTCGCCTTTTTTTTGATTTCAAACCAAGCCTTACGCACGCCCTAGAAGGATGCGAAGTCGTTTTTGCTTGGGCACAGGCCATTGCCTCGTCTCGTCGCTTCCCTTAAGATAGGGTGGACGACAGCTTGCGACAAAAGGCGGGATACGAAATGCCAATCCGATGGAAGCGTGCCAAGCTTTATGTGTATCAGAAAATAATTATCGTGTTTTTTGTGCTGCTGATCCCTGTATACGCCATCAATATGAGCATCAACTATATGGGGCGATCGTTTGTCAAAGACCAGATCCTCACGTCCAATCTGTCGGTATCCAGCTCCTTCGCCAGCCAATTGGACAATACGATCAGCTTTATCCGCAGCCAGCAGCTTGAATTTCTGAATGGCTCTGAGGTGCAGAAGCTGGTCTTCCTCGCCGATTCCCTCGACAAGTTCGAGGAGATTATGCTCGTCCAGGCGATTCGGGAGCGGCTGCTCACGCTGCAAAATGCGAGCCCGTTCATCGTCAATTCGGGGTTATATGTGAACGCTTACGGGAAGACGATCTCGACCGCAGGCGGGGTGAGCGCCATGCCCAATCGGGAATGGCAATCGATCGAACAGACGATGGCGGCGAGCGCCCACAAATCCGTCTATTACTCGCAGGATCGCATCCTGTTCCTCCAGGCGGTCAATAACAGCAAGGCTATCGCTTATCTGGAGCTGTCGGCTGGCCGGTTTCGCGAAGCGCTGCATCAGCTCGTCCAGGGCGGCGGCAAGGCCGGGGTGGCGATCGTCGATGAGGCGGCGGCCGCGCCGGTCGTCTACGACGAGGCGGACAGCGCCCTGCTGACGGCGATGATCGAGGCGTTGCCCGAGGACCAGAATAGCAGCGCTGATGGCCATCTGGTCTTTGCCAGCGCAGACAGGACCTATCTCGCCTCTGCTGCGCCGCTGCATGCCTATGGGTGGAAGCTGTTGACGTATGTTGACGAAAAAGAGCTTACGGGGCCGCTGAAGAAGTTTAATCAATGGTTTTACGGGTTGATTGTCGTATCCTTCATCATCATCCTGCTGTTCTCCTTCTCGGTCAATCGGATGATTCATCAGCCGCTGAGCAAGCTGCTCCAGTCGTTCCGCAAGATGGAGCTGGATCATTTGCAATCCGCTTCGCCTCCCAAACGGGACACGGAATTCAACTATATTTACCGCAGCTTCGACAGCATGGTGGACAAGCTGAACCTGTCGGTCAGACAAAATTACGAGCAGAAGCTGGCTTTGCAGCAGTCCGAGCTGAAGCAACTGCAATCCCAGATCAACCCCCATTTTTTGTACAACGGATTTTATAATATCTATCGATTCTGCAAGTCCAACGATCACGACAATGCGGCCACACTTGCGCAGCGGCTGGCGAGCTACTACCACTTCATCACCCGGAGCGGCTCGGATGAGGCGACGCTGAAGGTAGAGTACCGGAATGCGCTCGATTATTGCGAGATCCAGCGGATTCGTTTTTCCAACCGGATCGAACTGACGTTTGACGATTTGCCCAAGCATCTGGAGGGGATTATGGTACCGCGTCTCATTTTGCAGCCGATTCTGGAGAACGCTTTTGAGCATGCCTTCGAGCATAGCTCGAAGGGGGGCAAGCTGCGGCTGCAGGTCGAGGAGCAGGGAGATCGTCTCATCTTCCGGATGGAGGATGACGGCAGCCAACTGTTGGATGAGCATATTCGGCAGCTGGAGGAGAAGCTGAAGCTTCCTTCGGGCAGTCAAGAGAAGACGGGGATTCAAAATGTAAATGCGAGAATCAAGCTAAAGTACGGCAACGAATACGGCGTATTCGTCTCTCGCAGTCTATGGGGGGGCTTGTGCGTTGAGGTCGCGTTGTCGAATCGAGGAGGAGAATCGAATGTACCGCTTGTTGATCGTGGATGACGAGCCGGCGATTGTCGACGGCCTGGGACAGCTGTTTATGGAATGCGGGATGGACCTCGATGTGTGGAAGGCGGCGTCCTCGGCGGAGGCGTTGGATGTCGTCCGCAAGATGCAGGTTGATCTCGTGCTCAGCGATATCCGGATGCCCGAGGTGAACGGCCTTCAACTGGTGGATGAGATTTTATCGTATTGGCCGGCCTGTCAGATCATTTTTTTGACCGGCTACAGCGAGTTTGAATATGCGTACGCCGCCTTCCAAAAAAACGTCGCCAACTACATCCTCAAGCATGAGGACGATGATACGCTGCTGGCAGCCGTACAGGCGGTGATCGACAAGCTGGAGGAGGAGAAGCGCAACGGAGAGCGGATGGAGCAGGCGATGCGGGTGACGGAATACGCCCAACCGCTCATTCGCAAGCAGTTGTTGGAGGCGGTGCTGCTGGGGGAAGCAGCCTTGGAGCTGATGCAGCAGCAGCCCTTTTCCTCTGTTAGTCTGCAGGTGTCGATGGATCGGCCTGTGCTGCTGTTGGTCGGGTTTGTGCGCAAGGCGGAGAAGGGGCACAAGCTGCCGACATTTTATGCCATTCAGCGGTTATTCCAAACGGCTTCGACGTCTCTGCTGACGGCGGAGGAGCTGATCCACGATCATAGCGCCCTCGTCTGGCTCGTCCAGCCCAATCCCGGCTCCGGGAGGCTGACGATGCCTGACGGCAGTCCGGACTGGACGGCGACAGCCTCTTATCTGAAAGGGATGCTGGAGACGGTGCAGAACAGCTGCCAGGAGTTGCTGGGCATCGATGTGACCTTCCTGCTGTCGAGTCTCTCCGTCCAGTGGGAGGAGCTGAGCAGCGAGCTGGAGCATATTCGAGGATGGATGCGCAAGCGCGAATGGCTGTTGCCGGGCATGGCGATCATCGATCTGGGCAGCGACTTGGACGTACAACTCGGCGAGCATCCAGCGCGCAAGCTGGGTGAGCTTGGTGATAGCCGCTCGTTCGAGAGCTGGCTGCAGCAATTGGAGCAAGCGCTGAGGGAGGGCGATGAAGAGACGGCGTACGAGCTGAATACCCAAATTCTGACCCATATCCGTCAACATCTCAATAGCAATTATGCGGAGGGAACGCGCACCTATTTGTGCTTTGCGCTCGTTTACATGACCCATGCCTGCAATGGAGATATTCCCACCCTTTGGGAGGGAGGCGGATGCCAGCCGTTTGTTTGCCTTGGAAGTGCCGGAGCATTGGGAGCTGGAGGAACGATATTTCGACCAGTTGGTCCAGCGGATCTGCGAGCATCGGAAGGCGCAGGCAGCGTACGGCAGTCAGGCGCTGATCGACAAGATTCATACCTATATCGAAGAGCGCTTGGGCGAGGACCTGTCCTTGATCAAGCTTGCTGATGTCGCTTATATGAACCCTTCTTATTTTTCGAGATACTACAAGCAGCATACCGGGAGGAACGTCTCCGAATACATCCAAGCCGCGCGCCTTGCCGCATCCAAGCGGATGCTGTCCGATTCCCAATGGAAGGTAAAGGATATTGCCGAAAGGCTGGGCTTCGCTTCCGCCTCGTACTTTTCAATTTTCTTCAAAAAAATAACCGGCATGTCGCCACAGGACTATAGAGAGTATGAAAACACAAACAAGTAAATCAAGTAAATGAACGTAAACAAAATGAGATTGTAAGCGACCAGGCCCGTTCCTACAATAGAACTAGTACCATTTGTTTCATTCTGACCAGGGGGGACATCAATGAGAAGACGAGGGCTAGCGACGTATGGTTTGGCAGGTCTGTTAGTAGGCATGGCATTCATGGCGGGGTGCAGCGAGGAGGGCGGAAGCGATACGAAGACTGGGCCGACCCCGGCGACCGAGGAGACATCGTCCCGGGGCAATGACGAACAGGCTGCATTTGATCCACTCGGCCCCTACGAGGAGCCAATCACGGTGACCCAGGTGCTCGGCTTCGCTCCACCGCAGGATGCGAGCACGCCTAGCAGCACAACGCCGGAGACGAACGCTTATGTGACGAAGCTCAAAGACATGCTCAATATCGACCTGAAGTATCTATGGACGGTGCCGTCAGACCAGTACGACCAGAAATTCTCGCTCTCTGTCGCTTCCGGCGATTTGCCGGATGTGATGGCGATCTCGCAGAGCGATTTCGAGAAGTTTAAGGAAGACGACTTATTGGCCGATTTGACCGCAGCGTATGAGAACTATGCCTCGCCTAATCTAAAGGCCTTCGTGGAAAAGGACGGCGGCGCCGCATTGCAGCTGTTTACGGATGCGGACGGCAAAATCCTCGGCTTGCCCAATTATCTGGACCCGTATAGCAGCTTGCAGCTGATGTGGATTCGGACCGACTGGCTGGAAAATCTGCAATTGGAGGTTCCCCGTACGTTCGAGGAGCTGGAGCGGGTGGCCGAAGCCTTCGTGACGGGCGATCCCGATCAAAACAACGTCAACGATACGTATGGCATCACGATGAACAAAGACCTGATCTCCTGGGGATTCGACGCGCGCGGTGTGTTGTATACGATGGGTTCCTACCCTAAAGCCTGGGTCAAGGATGCGCAAGGCAAGCTTGTGGCCGGGGAGACGACGCCAGAGACACGGGAGGCATTGCAGACGCTGCAGGCGTGGTATCAGAAGGGCATACTTGACAAGGAATTTGCCTTCAAGGATATCGACAAAGTGGTGGAGGATGTTGTAGCCGGCAAGGTCGGCATCGCGTTCGGCGAATGGTGGTATCCCGAGTGGCCGCTTAACCTGAGCAAGGACAGTGACCCGAAGGCGGAGTGGACCGCATTTCCTCTCCCGTCCTATAAGGGCGTACCGGGCAAGCCGCTCATTCCGAAGGCGAATATTACGAAGGTGCTGGTGGCCAATAAAAAGATGAAGCATCCGGAAGCGTTGGTGAAGATGGCCAACTTCTACGATGTCATCAACTCGCCCGAGTACGCGGAGGAGAATAAACCGGCCAACGGGTACGTCTACAGCTGGTTTGAGCCGCGCTTTTACAACCCGACGGATATTGCAGATACGTATAAACGGATTAACCAAGCGTTGACTACAGGAGATGCGAGCCATCTTACGCTCTCGGATCAGACGCTCTATGAGAATGCGCTTGCCTTCCGGGAAGGGGATGCCAGCAAGTGGGGGCACTACACGAGCCGCGTCGACGAGAATGGCGGCTGGGGCTTGACGGAGAAGCTGAAGGGCGAGCCGGTCGTGTACAACGAGTTCGCGGGGACGCCGACGCCGACCCAGATCGAGAAGGGCTCGTCGCTCGATAAGCTCACCGATGAGACCTTCCTGAAAATCATCGTCGGCTCTGCTCCGATCGAAGAGTTCGACAAGTACGCAGAGAGCTGGCGCAAGCTGGGCGGCAGCGAAATTACGGACGAAGTGAACGACTGGTATGCCACAGAGTCGGGCAAGTAAGCCGATGAAGAAAATCAAACGATCCAAGCTGGAGTTCTCCTTGCATCTGATGCTGATCCCCGGCGTCATCGTCACCTTGATCTATGCCTACGGACCGATGGCAGGCATCGTCATGGCGTTCCAGCGCTTCCGGCCGACACTAGGATTTTTCGAATCCAAGTGGATCGGCTGGGACAACTTTCGGTATGTGTTTGCTTTGCCAGATTTCATGCAGGTGCTCTGGAATACGCTTGTTATCGCCTTGTTGAAGATTGTGTTTGGCCTTGCTGTACCGTTGCTGCTGGCGCTGCTGCTTAACGAGGTGACGAAGAGCTATTTTAAGCGGCTGGTGCAGACGAGCATTTTCCTGCCCTTTTTCCTGGCCTGGACAGTGCTGGCCGGGGTGATCTTTGAGATCTTTTCCTACAGCGGGCCGATCAACAGCATGCTCGCAGCCTTCCATATGGAGCCGATCATGTTCATGGGCGATGACGGCTGGTTCAGAGCGATACTTGTCGGCTCCGATGTGTGGAAGGGGATGGGCTACAACATGATTATTTTCCTCGCCGCTATTACGGGCATCAATCCGAGTCTCTATGAAGCAGCAGTGGTGGACGGCGCAGGGAAGTGGAAGCAGATGATCCACATTACGCTGCCGGGCATGTCGCAAATTATTATTCTCATCTCTGTGCTCAGTCTGGGCGGTATATTAAATGCGGGCTTCGAGCAAATCCTGCTCCTCTATAATCCTACCGTCTATGGCACTGCGGATGTAATCGACACCTTCGTTTATCGCTTGGGGTTGTTCGACCAGCAATACGGACCTGCAGCGGCAGTCGGCTTGTTCAAATCGGTCATTTCGCTCTTGCTGGTCGGCGTGTCCTATGCGTTGGCCTACCGTTTGAGCAATTACCGCATATTTTAAAAGGCATATTCTAAAAAGGATACAGGTGGTTACCTATGGCTTACCATAACTCGCGGTTGCGGAAGCTGTTTTTGCTTGGCAATGCGCTGCTGCTTAGCGCGATCACGTTTCTGTGCATCGTGCCGTTCATTCATCTGCTGGCGGTTTCCTTAAGCTCCAATACGGCGGCGATGGCGGCTGAGGTCAAGCTGTGGCCGGTCGGATTTACGCTGGACGCCTATGCTTACCTGGGACAGAAGCCGGAGTTTTTCCGCTCGCTCTGGGTGACCGTCCAACGCGTTGTTTTGGGGACGGCGCTTAACATGCTGCTCGTTGTTTTGTGCGCTTATCCGCTTTCGAAGGAGCCCAGGCAATTCCGCTTTCGGACAGGCTATGTCTGGTTTTTTGCCGTGACGATGTTTTTTGGCGGCGGGCTGATCCCGACCTATATTATCGTCAAGGAGACCGGCTTGATGAATTCGCTTTGGGCGCTTATTTTGCCAGGTGCGCTTAATGTGTGGCATCTGGTGCTGCTGCTCAATTTTTTCCGCAATACGCCCAAGGAGATGGAGGAAGCGGGCCTCATCGACGGTGCGGGCCATTGGCGGCTCTTGTGGAGCATCTACCTGCCGGTGTCCGGGCCGGCGCTGGCGACGGTGTTCCTCTTCACGATTGTCGGCCATTGGAACGCCTGGTTCGACGGGATTCTGTATATGAACTCCCCTAGCAACTATCCGTTGCAGACGTACTTGTCCACGCTGGTCACTTCCTTGAGCAAGGTTAGCATTACGGTCGACGATCTGAGTCAGCTGCAAAATCTGAGCGACAAAACGCTTCGCACGGCGCAGATTTTCCTTGGCGCGCTTCCGATTATGCTCGTATATCCCTTCCTGCAAAAGCATTTTACGAAAGGCATTACGATTGGCAGTGTAAAAGGCTAACCAAAGGAGCGGTGGAGATGGCATCACAAACAATAACCTGTGCGCAGGCAGGCGCTCGCCTGCTGCTAGCTGCGGCAGTATCCATTGCCGTAATCGGGCAGCCGGGAGAGTCGGCGGCGAGTGCGCAGCCGATCATGACGCAAACCTTGACCCCGGAGGAAAATACGACCGACATGCTCAGAAATCCGGCGATGGGCTGGATGCTGTACGTCGATAATACGGCGGATGCCTTTGAGCGTCCGGATCAATATTGGGCCGACTTCGGAGCGGCGGCCGATCAGGCCAGCATCCTGCTCATCCGCGCGCCGTGGTCGCAATTCGAGCCGGAGGAAGGACAATACGCCTGGCTCTACGACGACAACTACAAGCAGCTGATCAAAGGAGCCAAGGACCGCGGCCTGAAGCTCGCTCTGGAGGTGTTCGTCCATTCGCAGGATGCGTATCGGCAAGCTACGCCGGACTATGTACGAACGGCGGGAGCGGACGGAATCTTGCTGCCGTACGGCAGAGGAATCAAGTCGCAGATTCAGTCGGTGACGACGACGGCGGGCAGCTTCGGCGGCTCGATCGGCGACATTCTCGACGGCAATGAACAGACGGCCTGGTCCTCGGCACTTAATGTTTCGTATCCCCAATATATTACGTTCGACCTTGGGGACGATCCCGCAGTCGCCAATAATCTTGCCATCGTCGCAGAATACGGGGCGGGACAAGGCATCACCAATGTCGACGTCGAGTACCTGAGCGGTACGAGCTGGGTCGCGGCCGCGCAAAATGTGGCGATCGAGTGGGGCAGAAATGCCGACACCGAGGAGGTGCGTACGGTTAGCTTCCCGGCCGTCTCGACAACGGCGCTCCGCTTGAAGATCAACGAGGCCAATCGCAAATACGGCAATTTCTCTATTAGCGAGGTGTATCTGTCGGACAACAGCCCGACCGATCATTATTGGACGCCTTATGAGGACGATCCGATCTTCCGCACCAAGTTCGAGGCGTTTCTCGATGCCTTTGCTGCGGAGTATGACGATCCTGCCGTGACCGACTTCGTGGATGTGTACGGGCTGGGCTGGTGGGGCGAGATGCATAATCTCAACCTGAAGACCGAGACGGAGCAGCAGGCGGCGAGCTGGCTGACCGATGCGTTTACGGAACGTTTCTCGCATGTGCTCGTCAATTCGGTAGAGGGCGGCTATCTGATCGACTACGCCGACCAGACGGCCAAGAGCGGCATTACGGCAGGCATCCGGCGCAACAGCTATAGCTCGCCGCAATATTTCCCGCTCGCGGCGCAGGACAAGATCCGCGCAGTCTGGAGACATGGCGTGCCGGTATTCGCGGAGAACAACTTCCAGGTATACGACACCTGGCGGACGACCTGGACGCCGTTCTATCCGAATGTCGGGGCCATGCTGCGTCAGACAATTATGGAGGCGTTGTACACCCATTCCAATGTGCTGGATATGCGCAGGCCGGACGATGCGACCACATGGGTGACGCGTTATCCTGAGCTGGTGCAGCATTTCAATCGCTATGGCGGGTATCGTCTGGTGCTGCAAGAAGCGGTGCTGCCGGAGCAGATTCGCGCCGGGGAGCCGTTTACCCTGGAGCAATCCTGGACCAATACAGCAGTCGGACTGTTCCCGAACAAACGCCCGAACTGGGATCATAAATACAAGGTGGCCTACGCGCTTCTCGATCGGACGGACGGCACGACGGCTGCCTATACGGTCTTGCCGGACATCGAGCCCGGGGATTGGATCCGCGGCAGGAACTACGACTATCAGTCCTCGATCAGCTTCAATGGCGTAGCGGCAGGCACTTATGATCTGGGAGTAGCTATCGTAGACAGCACCTTGGCCGATCAGCCAGCCATTCGATTGGCGATTGAGGGCGTGCGCATGGACGAGGGCTGGTACAGCATCGGAGAGATTGAGGTTCAACCGTAAGTATCCATCCCCGCAAAGGAGCGAGTGTCAATGAGAAAAGTGCGGATTAAGCTTGCCGTCGTGATGGCGCTGGCCATGGCGATCGTGATGCTGCTGCCAGCTGCTATGGGCAGGGGCGAGATGGCGCTAATGGGACAGCCGGAGCCGGATAAAAACTATGCGCCATGGGCTACCGCTGCGACAAGCTTTACGACCGGGCAGCCGTTGACGATGCTGCATGACGGCAGCCTGGACTCCGTCTGGAGCACCGACGTAGCGCCGCAATTCCCGGGCTGGATTACGCTCGATCTGGGCGATCTGTCCATCGCCACCAGCAAAATCAGCCTCATCACCTGGTTTGCTCAAGGGCAAGCAATCACGGAGCTGGACGTGGAGTATTGGGAGGACGGGCAATGGAAGCCGGCGTTAAACGACGTACAGCTGAATTGGACAACCAATGATACGACGCACGAAGTGAAGGATATCGCGCTGCCAGGCATCGTCACCAGTAAAATCCGGCTGCATGTGCAAGCGGCCAATACGGCATGGGGCAATATCGCCGTCAGCGACATCCAGTGGTGGGGCGTCGAGCCGCCTCCGGCGGTTGTGAATGTAGCCCGCGACCTTACATTTACGGCGACAGGCGTCGTCTCAACGGCTGGCATCGAGCGGCTTACTGACGGGGAGTTGCAGCCGTCCTGGACAGCAGAGCCCGTCGGACCAGATCCCGCAATACTCTCTATGGACTCCGGAGACAGCCGACTTCATATCGGGAAGTTGACGATTAGGGCAACCGATGTCCAGCAGCAGGGGATCGAGGAGCTGGACCTGGAATACTACGACGGCGTGAAATGGGTGACGGTGCTGGATCAGGAGCCGCTCGACTGGACGCCTGCCGGAGCTGGAGCCGCTCAGGCAGATCTGATCTTTGACCCCGTGTTTGCCCAGCAGCTCAGGCTGCGCATCCACGAGGTGGGGGCTGTCGACCGCTCCTTTGCCATCGACGAGATCGAGGCATGGGGTTATGCGGTGAAGCCGCCGACTGCGCAGCGCAATCCAAACGTAGCGATCGAGGCCACGGTTTCGAGCAGCTTGACAGGGGGAGCGGGACAGTCGTTGGCTGCGCTTCACGACGGCCAGGAGACGACGCGCTGGGTTAGCGCCGTCGGACAGACCTTCCCCGCTACGATCGAGCTGCAGTTCGCCGAGGAGATTGCGACCGGCAAGCTTACATTGGCTAGCGCTTACGGTCAATCGCAAGGCGTCGCCAAGCTTGATCTGGAGTATTGGCAGGATGGCAGCTGGACGCCTGCCCTTGAGGATGTTTCGCTGACCTGGAATACCAATACCGCTGACGCCGAGCAGGCGGACGTGCGGTTCGCGCCTGTCCGTACGACGGCGTTGCGGGTGGTGCTGAAGGCATCGTATTCCACGCAAGGTCAGGTGACCTTGAATGAAATCTATGTCTGGGGCACGGACAGGACGATGCCGATCGAGCCGCCGCTGGAGCCGCTGCCGCCGTTGCCGGAGCCGGAGATGGATCTGGCCAACATCGCAGGTACCGCAACAGTGAGCACAACGTTCGCCTCGATGAACGGCTATGCGATCGGTCTGATCGCCAATGACGACAGACAATCGACCTGGAGCTCGGCCGTCGGCGTACAGCTGCCGCAGACGATTACGCTGGATTGGGGCGCCGAGCCGATCCGAACGGGCAAGATGACGTTCCATACCTGGTATGGCTTGGGACAAGGCTTCACCAAGGTCGATATTGCCTATGAAGCTGCTGGCGGTCTCTGGGTGAACGCAGCGAGCGACGTACCGCTGAATTGGCTAACGAATGACGGCACCATCGAAGCGATTGATCTGACCTTCCCGGAGGTCGAGACTCGCAAAATCAGGATTACCGTTAAACAAGCCAACACGTCGTGGGGAAATGTCAGCCTGAACGAATTGCAAGTATGGAGTGATCAGCAGACATGATGAATGAGATCGTAACCTACCCAGGGCCGGCAGGGGAGCCGGCATCGCCGGACTATACTTTAAGCGTCAACGGACAGCCGGTGTTTGTATACACCAGCTATCGCTTTAATCCGGAGCGTCCGGAACGCATCATCAATGGAGCGGGCATGAAGGATCGTCAGGTGTCGCTTATTTCCTTCGCTTACTTCGACTTTGCCGGGGAGGCCGCTGTGTCGATCGCGGCGGCGAACCCCTTTGCCGACGTGACTATCCGCCCGTTATCGCTGCATGTTGCGCCCCGCGTCGAGGGCAACGAGATACATTTCCAGGTGGATGAGCCGGGCGTCTATATCGTCGAGCCTTACGGCACGGAGCGTCCGATCCATCTATTCGCCAATCCGCTCGAGACGGAGCGCCCGGATCCGCGGGACCCCGGAGTGTATTACTTCGCGCCTGGCATTCATCATATCGATCCGTTATGCCTGCCCGACCAAGCGACGCTATACATCGCAGGCGGCGCTATCGTCTATGCCAACCCGGTGGACGACCATCTGTCGGAATGGGACGATATGGTGTTCCAGCAGGCGACGTTCCACGCTCGCGGGGCGAAGCGGCTCAGGATCGCCGGGCGGGGCATCATCTGTGGCCGGGATTCGCTTGCGCGAGGCCGCAGGCATAAGCTGATCGAGCTGACGCAGTGCGCCGATATCGAGGTGGAGGGGGTCATCCTGCGCGAGTCGTCCGGCTGGTCGTTTGCCGTCTATGACTGCGAGCATGTCCGGATCGAGCGTGTCAAGGTAATCGGGCATTACATCAACAATGACGGCATCGATATCTGCAGCTCGCGTCATGTTCGCGTCGCCAACAGCTTTTGCCATAACGCGGACGACTCTTTCCTGGTCAAGGCGCATGATGCTCCCGTCTATGATGTGCGGTTCGACAACTGCGTCGTCTGGAACGATGTCGCCACCAGCTTCGGGATCGTATGCGAGACGGCCCATCCGGTCTCGGATGTCGTATTCGAGAACTGCACGGTCGTGCATTCGACGCATCCCTGCTGGATACCCGAAGCCGGCGGCATATTGGGCATTTGGAACGATTACGGCGGCGAGGTGCGCAATATTGCGTTTCATCAGATCGTCATTGAGGATGCGTGCGCAGACAAGGCGCCTATCAAGCTCAACATTACGAACGTATTCGGCATGAACAGCGCGCAGACAGGCAGTATCCGGCATATCGCCTTCCGTCATATCGAGGTGCTGCACACTCAGGATGAACGCGTGCTGCTGTCGAGCCCGTTCGAAGCCGGGGCGGTATCCGATGTGACGCTGGAGCATGTGCGGATCAATGGCATTGTCCTCGCATCGCCAGAGGATCATCGTATTGTCAATGAAGGCGCGATCGGGCTGCTGATCCAGGCAGAGGTTGATCACTAATTTTCACCTGATTTTTAGTCTGATTATCCCATGCTTTTCCCTGTTCCGTTCGATTATAATCAGAGATGACATCGACAGAACGCGCTGCCTCGAAGCGATGATAACGCTTACGGCGACAAGGGCGGGCAAGGGGGATACGTTATGCTGCGTTACTTGAACGATATAAAGCTGCAGCATAAGCTGATGCTCACCTTCATCGCGATCGTATTGGTGCCGGTCATGATCGTCGGTCTGTTCCTGACCAACGAGCTGCGGGAGATGGCGCTAGGCAATGCGCTCAAGCAAAATGCGCTCAACGTCGACCGCGTGCTGAAGCGGACGGCGGAGGTGGTCAATGTCTCCTACGACATCTCCTATCGTCTCTCCTACGACAACCGGCTCAAGGAGCTGGCCAACCGCCAGTATGAGACGGTCTATGAGGTCGTCAGCGCATATCGCGGCTACCCGGACTTCCGGGAATACGCGAGACTGTACAAGGAAATCTCGGATATCCGCTTCTATATCGACAACAAGACGCTGCTCAACAACTGGGAGTTCATCCAGCCCGATGCGCAGACGCTCCGGCAGCCGTGGTACGAGCAGGCGCTGGCCAACAATGGCCTGATCGCCTGGAATTACATCCTCGACGAGCGGGATCAAACGCCGCGCTTCAGCCTGATTCGTAAGGTGGACTTCCGGGAGAACAATGTCGACGGCGTCCTCGTCATCAATGTCAATACGGGGCTGCTGCAGTCGATCCTGGGCCAGGAGGCGTTCGAGACGATGCTCGTCGACGATCAGGATGCGATCATCGCCGCCAATCGGCCGGGACGGACCGGGCGCAATCTGGCGGATATCCAATTCGACGCCGCCGTCATGCATGAGGCCAGCGGCTCCTTTGATGCTGTGGTGGATGGCGAAGCGTCGAAGATCCTGATCGAGCAACTGGTGCCGCAGAGCAGCAGCAACGGCATCCGCGTCATCTCGGTGTTCTCGGTGGACAGCATCGTCAAGGATGCGAACCGGATCAACAATGTCGCGCTCACCGTGATCGGCATCAGCATGGTCATCGCGATCATCCTTATCTATATGTTCTCGGCGCTCATCGCCAATCGGCTGCGGCGGCTGAGCAAACATATTAACAAGGTTGCCACGGGCAACTTCGAGACGTCGATGGCGATCGACGGAAAGGACGAGATCGGCCAGCTGTCGCGCCAGTTCAACAGCATGGTCGTCAGCATCGACGAGCTGATGGTTGAGGTCAAGGAATCCAACCGACAGCGCAACGATCTGGAGCTCCGTCAAAACGAGATCAAGTTCAAGATGCTGGCTAGCCAGATCAATCCGCACTTCCTGTTCAACACGCTCGAGTCGATCCGGATGAAGGCGCATCTGAGCGGACAAGCGGGCATCGCCCGCGTCGTCAAGATGCTCGGACGGATGATGCGGGCCAATCTGGAGGCGGGCAAGCGGACAGTGCTGCTCCGCGACGAGCTCGATATCGCGCGCAGCTATCTGGAGATCCAGCAGTTCCGCCATGAGGAGCGTCTCACCTACGAGGTGCGCTCGGACGACGACATCGGGGATGTCCAGGTGCCGCCGCTCATCATCCAGCCGCTCGTCGAGAATGCCGTCATCCACGGCCTCGAGCGGCTCGAGGGCGGCGGCATGGTATCGGTCAACGCTTGTCGAGACGGCGCCGATGTCGTCATCTCGGTGGAGGACAACGGCGCCGGCATCGAGCCGGAGCGACTGGAGTCGATCCGCCGTTCGATGGAGGATCGCGAGGAAGAGGACGGCCATCGGATCGGCATCCGCAATGTTCACCAGCGTTTGCTGCTCGCTTATGGCGCGGGGTACGGACTGACGATCACGAGCGAGCCGGGCCGGGGGACGCAGATCCGTCTCCGCGTGCCGGCAGGAGGAGGGATGTTATGATTAAGGTAGTCATCGTCGATGACGAGAAGATGATCCGTGAGGGGCTGCAGTCGATCCTCCCGTGGCGGGAGCTCGGCTACGAGGTTGTCGCTGCGGGGGCGAATGGACGGGAGGGGCTGGAGCACTATGAGCGGCATCGTCCCGAGCTGATGATCGTCGACATCCGCATGCCCGGCATGAGTGGACTTGAGCTGATCGAGGAGATTCGCAAGAAGGGAGAAGCGGTGCGATTCCTCATATTGAGCGGATATGCCGACTTCGAGTATGCCAAGCAAGCGATCAAGCTGCAAACCGACGGTTACCTGCTCAAGCCGGTAGACGAGGACGAGCTGCAGCAGCATCTGCTGAAGCTGCGCGAGCTGATCGAAGCGGAGGCCGAGCAGCGGCGGCAATCGTTGCGGCCGCCGGATCGCGAGCAGCTGCTGCGCGAGCTGCTGGAGGGCCAGGCCGAGCCGGCAGCCGCGAAGGCCATCGGACTGACATGGACCAGCGGTCGTATTGTCTTGCTCCGCCTCAATATAGACAGTCCTGAGGGGGATGCGATCATTCGTGAGATCTCGGAGAGGCTTGGCCGCCGCCTCGACGAGGCTGGACGCGGGGTAGTCTTCGGCTATCAGCCGTATCTCGCGCTGGCGATCAAGTGCTCGGATGCTCCGAACGCCGGCCTTGCGTGGACGAGGGAGCTCATCCAGTGGGCGCTCGAGGGCTTGCCCGTGACCTGGGTAGCGGCTGCCGGGGACGTCGTCGCAGGCGTGGACGGCTGGCCAGCCAGCCGAGCAGAGGCGCAGGCTCTGCTCACCGATGCCTTCCGCTACGATGGCCATCGGATCCTGACGCAGTACGACCAACCTTCGGTACCTGGAGATGTCTCCACAGAGTCGCGGTTGTTCCCAATGAGCCCGGCGGCGCTCGTCGATACGCTCTATATTGCCGCCGATGCCGGCAACCTGGAGGCGGCGCGCCGTCTGCTCGAGGATACGGGGCGGCAGTGGCTGGCGGTTGGCATCGGCGAGCAGGAGCTCAAGTCGAGACTGGCCCAGGCGACGGCGAGTGTCATCCACAGACTGGCCCAGCATCGCCCCGAGCTGGCACGCGAGCCGGGCGGTCATGCGGCAGAGCTGCTCGAGGCTTACCGCAAGCCGCATTTCTCCGAGGTGATCGACTCGGTCATGCAGACGCTTGGAGCGGTCGTCACTCGCCTCGACCAAGGTACGGCCGACCAGCAGATCAAGCGACTGCTCGATGTGATCCACCGCAACTACAGCCAGCAGCTGAGGCTGGAGATGCTGGCCGCGGCCTTCAATTATAACAGCGCCTATCTGGGCAAGCTGTTCAAGACCAAGACCGGCGAATACTTCAACACCTACCTGGACAAGGTGCGCATCGAGCAGGCCAAGGTGTTGCTCGAAGAAGGACTGAAGGTATACCAGGTGGCCGAACGCGTCGGCTATCTGAACCCGGATTATTTTCATGCTAAGTTCAAGAAGTACGTCGGCGTCTCGCCGACCGGTTATCGGAAGCGCTAAATGCGATACCCTTGGCGTCCAATCGTAAGCGCAGAAGGAGATACCCTTCGCGTCTAATCGTCCTTGCCCTGTGTGAGACAGCATCCAGCTGTCTGCGCAGGGCTTTTTTATGATAGACATCACTAATTTTTACCTGATTTTCGGCTCAATCCGTAGGGTACTGCAAACGCTTCAAATTCGTTAAGATGAAATCACCACGCAAGGAGGGTTCACAATGGAAGCGATCACAACCAAGAAGCCGGAATCTAACAAGCCCCAACCGAAGGCAGGCCGGTTCTTCCGGATTTTACTGCAGCAACGCTACTTATACTTGATGTCGCTTCCGTTCGTCATCTGGGTATTTGTATTCAGCTATTTGCCCCTGTGGGGCTGGACGATGGCATTCCAGAAGTTCAAGCCGGGGCGCTCCTTCTTCGAGCAAGAGTGGGTCGGCTTCGAGCACTTCGTCACGTTGTTCTCGGACGAGCGCTTCTACCTGGTACTGCGCAATACACTGGCGATGAGCTTTATGGGCCTGATCGCGGGCTTCACCGTACCGATCCTGCTCGCGGTGCTGCTCAACGAGGTTCGGCAGCAGGTCGTCAAGCGGTTCGTACAGACCATCTCGTATCTGCCGCATTTCGTCTCTTGGGTCGTCGTCGCGGGGATCATCACCAAGATGCTCTCGACGGACAATGGCGTCGTCAACGATGTGCTGCTGTTCCTTGGCATTATCAACGAGCCGATCCAGTTCATGGCCAAGGGCAACTGGTTCTGGTCGATCGTCACGGCGGCCGATGTGTGGAAGGAAAGCGGCTGGAACGCGATCATCTATCTGGCGGCGATCGCCGGCATCGGTCCGGAGCTGTACGAGGCGGCCAAGGTGGACGGCGCGAGCCGCATCCAGCAGATCTGGCATGTGACGCTGCCGGGCATTCGGACGACGATCATCGTCCTGCTCATTATGTCGATTGGCCACTTGATCAGCATCGGCTTCGAGCGGCAGTTCCTGCTTGGCAACAACCTGGTACGCGATTATTCGGAGGTGCTTGACCTGTACGCGCTCAATTACGGGCTTGGCATGGGACGGTTTTCCTTCGGCACGGCGATCAATATGTTCAACTCGATGGTCAGCATTCTGCTGCTGTTTATCGCCAACGGCACCTTCAAGCGCTTGACCAAAGAAAGCATCATGTAGGGGAGGCTTCGCATCATGAACAGAACCTGGGCCGGAGCGTCCTGGTCGGACCGCATCTTCGATATTAGCGTCTACGTTATTCTGTCGCTCGTCACAGTTGTCACGCTGTATCCGTTTCTGAACGTTCTGGCGATTTCCTTTAACAACTCGACTGATACGATACGGGGCGGCATTACGTTTTACCCGAGAGACTTCACCCTGGAAAATTACCGCGCGATCTTCTCGTTTCCGACGCTGCTCACCGGTCTGAAGATCTCGATCCTGCGGACGGTGGTTGGTACATTCCTGGGGCTGGCCAGCGCAGCGATGCTCGCTTACACGCTGAGCCGCGTCGATTTTCAAGCCAGGCGCTTCATTTCGGTCTTCCTGGCGCTGACGATGTATGTGTCCGGCGGCCTGATCCCGATCTACATTCTCATTCGCGATTTGGGGATGATGAATTCCTTTGCCGTCTATGTGCTGCCGGGACTGGTCAGCGCCTTCAACGTTTTCATCATTCGTTCGTTTATGGATGGGCTGCCGTATGCGCTGCAGGAATCGGCCAAGCTCGACGGGGCCAACGACTGGACGATCTTCTGGCGGGTCATCCTGCCGCTGAGCAAGCCGGCGCTGGCGACAATTGCCCTGTTCCTGGCCGTCGGCCAGTGGAACGCTTGGCTGGACACCTACCTGTATAACGGCTCCAATGTGAGCTTGACGACGCTGCAATACGAGCTGATGAAGGTCATCCAGAGCACGACGACCGGCAACAGCGGCGGCGATTTCCGCAGTCAGAACATGTCCCAGGTGATGAGCCGGGTATCGCCGGAGTCAGTCAAGATGGCAATTACGATCGTCGTTACCGTCCCGATTTTGCTCGTCTATCCGTTTTTGCAAGGGTATTTCGTCAAGGGCATGACGCTTGGCGCAGTCAAAAGCTAAAGCTGATGTTTGCAGGGCAGCCTGTTAACATAGAGAGACAATCGTTATAAGGGAAGTCTGGCTTTATATTTGAAGAGGAGGGTTTTGCAACATGAAATCAAAAAAATTCACAGGCGTGCTCCTGTCCGCTACGATGCTGGTTGGCCTGCTGGCTGCATGCTCCGGCGGCAACAATACGCCCGAAACGCCCGGCACGACAAATGGCGGCGAAAACGCAGGCAGCGAGCAGCCGATGACGATGAGCTTCTTCAGCTCCGACCCAAGCCCGAACTGGGCGGGGATGCAGGATACGATCGGCAAAATCATCACCGAAAAAACCGGCGTGACGCTGGATGCCGAGTTTGCAGTAGGGGACCCGGTGCAGAAGGTGGCGCTCATCGCCGCGAGCGGCGAATACCCCGACCTGATCAGCGCCAAAAACGATGTCAGCAAGCTGGTCGATGTCGGCGCGATGCTCGATCTGACCGACTTGATCGAGGAGCATGCGCCGAATATTAAAAAGCTGTTCGGCGATTATATGAAGCGCTTGCGCTACAGCAATGAAGACCAGGCGATCTACGTCATCCCTACCTATGCGGCCGTGGACAGCGTCAACTTTAATGCCGGCGGCGGGTTCAACCTGCAGCATCGCGTCGTCAAGGAGCTGGGCTACCCCGAGATCCGCACGGTCAAGGACTTCGAAAATGCGATCCGAACCTACCTGGAGAAGCACCCTACCGACGAGAGCGGCAACAAAAACGTCGGTCTATCGCTTAACTCGGATGACTGGCGCATGTACATCTCCGTCACAAACCCGGCCTTCCTGACGACAGGCGGCTCCGATGACGGCGAATACCATATCGATATCGATACAATGAAGGTGACGTATCATTTCAGACGTCCGGAGGAGAAGGAATACTTCCGCTGGCTGAACCATATGAACGCCACCGGCTTGCTCGACCCCGAGACCTTCGTCCAGAAGCATGACCAATACAACGCCAAAGTCGCCAGCGGCCGCGTGCTTGGGCTGATCGACCAGGACTGGGATTACCAGGACGGCGAGAATGCGCTGAAGGCAGAAGGCAAGTTCGACCGCACCTACGGGCACTATCCGGTGACGATGTCGGAGGAGTTCCTGGAAACCTCGTTCTGGCCGACCGGCTTCATGTCCGGTTACGGTGTCGGCATCAGCGTCGATAACCCCGACCCGGTGCGGGCGATCAAATTCCTCGACTACCTGGCTTCGGAAGAAGGACAAATCCTGCTCAACTGGGGTGTCGAGGGCGAGCATTACAACGTCGTCGATGGCAAGCGGGTTATCCCTGCGGAGGTGAACGACCGCAAGATCAACGACGCTGCCAACTTCCAGCGCGAGGTTGGCATCGGACTGTATGTGAACATCGGCGGCCACTACGGTGACGGCGTGTTGGATTCGACAGGCAACTACTATACGACCAACTTCCCTGAGCAGCTGATCGAGGGCTACAACGACATCGAGAAGGAAGTGCTAGCCGCCTATGACGCGACGATCTGGAAGGATCTGTTCCCGAGCGAGGACAACTTCAAGGTTAAGCCGTGGGGCGCAGCCTGGAATATTACGATCCCTGGCGAGCATGAAGTGAGCATCCTCGATACGAAGCTGCGCGACATTACATGGAAGCGAATCCCCGAGGCGATCCTGGCCAAGCCGGAGGAATTCGACGCGATCTGGGACGCCTATATGCAGGAGCTCGACCGCGCAGGCGTCGACAAGGCCGAGAAGGGCCGCGAGGAGTTCGTCAAAGCTCGCGTAGAGCTGTGGAACGACTGAGGATGGCTATATAGTGAAATGACGGGTCACTGATGAGTGATACCTAGCAAAGCCCCTTGGAGCGAAACCATGCGCCAAGGGGCTTTTTGTACGCGAGCAGCGCCGAAGGGAGCTGTTAGCCAATTCTTGGCTTGCCATACGATCGTGTGTTCGGTATAATAAGAACAAATGTTCTTGTTATATGGGAGGAATGCATAATGAGAGAGACGGCGACACCGGCTGAGGCCCGGTCGACGGTGAATACGCAGCCGATCCAGACGGAGGCGGAGCTGGCGCTCCTCAAGCGATACCTGCTGCTGCGGGTGGCGGTGCAGATCCTCGATCATGATATCGGGATCGTAGCCGCGTCGGAGATGAAGCTGCCGCAGCTGTACGAGTCGATGCTGCGGGCGCTGCAGGATCGCGTGCTGCTCGAGCAGGCTGCGGCCAAGCGCCAGATGATCGCGGACGGCATCCGCATCACCGAGGAGCGGCGGCATGCCGAGGGAGTGGCAGTCCAGTACAGCGCGCGGGGCTATCAGCACCAGTTCACGCTGCAGTGGCCGGTGGTGCGCCGCGAGGCCGAGCGTCTGCTGGGAGACTATCGGCGCAACCGCTCGGCCGGTCGAGAGCAGAGAGGCTGACGACGCGGGCCGCTCAGCGAGCGCGGCGGGTCCGTCTGGACCGCTCATGCAAGATGATTCGATCGGCGATATAGCCGATCAGCGCATAGCTGAGGACAGTAGCTACATACATGAGCAGGACGCTCACCTCATGGACATCGATGAACAGATCGACGAACCACGCAGGCACGCTGAACATGAAGAACACGAAGTTATGCGGATCGTAGCCGGTGGAGTTGTACAGACAGAGCGCCAGACCGATGATTGTGGCAATTATCGTAACGGGATAACGCATGTTTGTCGATTCCCCTCTTCCTTTATTGCTAGGTTGCGGTCATTTAAGTTATTATGTGACAAAGGGGCTTGCCTCATGCGCAAGCGCTGCAACCGTAGACGAGGAGAGATGAGTGTATGATTACCCATATTGTATTGTTCAAGCTGAAGGACCGTTCGCCGGAGAGCGTACAGGCGACAGCCGATGTACTGCGTGCGATGGAGGGGCAGATCGAGCAGCTGCGCAAGCTGGAGGTCGGCGTCGACGTGTTGCACACGGAGCGTTCGTACGATATCGCCTTGACGACGATTTTTGACTCGCTGGACGATCTGCAGGCTTATCAGGTGCACCCGGTTCACCAGAAAGTCATCGAGCACATGTCTCAGGTGCGCGAGTCTTCCGTCAGCGTCGATTACGAGAGCTGAGCCACGGGGGCGTCGCCCCTACACCACCTAGACAAAAGAGGGATTATCGATGGACGACAGCAGAATGCTGATGACGTACCTGTTCGTGGTCATTATCAGCTTTATCGTCATGACGATCTGGCTGAAGCGAAGAGGTCGCAAAAAGAAACAATAAATCATCCGTTCGAAAATGTGGGATAAAGGCAGGTAAGCCATGTATTATGTAGACCGTAAACAGATCGAGGCCCGTCTCAATAGCATACCGGCGCTGGCGGAGGCGATGGGGGAGCTGGCCGGCGATTGGCAAGGCTCGCTGCTCCAAGGCCTCGCGCAGGAGCGAGCGCTCCATCTGGCTGTCGAATCGGTCACCGACATCGGCAGCTATCTGATCGATGCCTTCATCATGCGGGATGCGAGCAGCTATGAGGATATTATCGATGTTATCCATGGCGAGCGCGTATTCCCGGACGAGCTGCACGAGACACTGATCGCGCTGGTGCAGCTGCGAAAGCCGCTCGTACAGCAGTATTATGACTGGCCGAGAGCGGAGCTGCATCCGCTCACCCCGGTATTGCCCGAGGTGCTGCTGTCATTCGCCCAGGCGGTCACACACTATCTGGCCGCCGAGGCAGCCAACTGATGATGAAGTTGCGCGAATAGCGCGAACTACGCAAAGACGCTCTCAGTTCCACAGTATATCGTGGGACCGAGAGCGTCTTTTGCGCGTCATGGGTCTGCTATGGGCAGCTGTGAATCAGCGCGAGCGGATCTCCTGACGCATGAACAGGTAATAGGATAGCCCGAAGCAGACCATCGTCGCAGCGATCAGTCCGGTCAGCTGCGGCCAGACGAGCAGCAGGCTCTGGCCGAGCGGCAGCGGGCTCGGCAGCGCTCCGACGAGCTGCTCCATCGTCAGCGGGCCAAGCGCGCGGACTGCGGGCATGAGCAGCGTCGTCGTCGCTTCGTTGAACAGCTCTGCTGGCGATAACCGGTTCAGCCCGAGCATCATCTGCTGGAAGGCGAGCACCGCTCCGGTATCTGCTGTGTTGGCTGGCGCCAATGCCCGAGCCAGCAGATTGAGGATCATGCTGTAGAACACCGAGAAGAAGATCCACAGCGAGATCCCTGACAGCGCAGAGGTCGCCGCCTGACGGAAGCGCACTGACAGCAGCAAGGACAGATTGAGCCAGAAGGCGATATAGACGATCGCTGCCATCAGGAACAGGACGACCCGGATGAACTCCTCCAGCGTCGGCGGAAAGCCGATCACGATCAGTCCCAGTCCCATGACGAGTAGTCCGAGCGCGACGATGACGACAGTGATGAGCAGCAGCGATGCGACGAACTTGGCCTTCAGGAAATCGTCCCGGTAGATCGGCTGCGAGATCAATCGGCTCAAGGTGCCGCGATTGCGCTCGACGTTGACCGCATCGAAGCCGAGCGCAATCCCCATCAGAGGTCCGAGGAAGGTGACAAACGCGATAAAGTTCGGCAATGTCCCGTCAGAGAGCGTGAAGATGCTCAGGAACAAAAAGCCGTTGTCGCCCGCCTGCGAGCTGCTGTTGTCCAGCAGCGCTGTCATCGCGGAGTAGAGCGAGCCGATACAGGCGAGGGAAATAATCGCCAGCAGGATGCCGAAGCGCCAGCTTCGGATATGGTCGCTAAATTCCTTTTGCACCATCACGCTGAAGGCCGAGGTCGCCGGGCGAACTCCCTTCGCCTCTGCGGCAGCCTGAGGTCGATCCCGCTTCATCTCGCGCAGCCAGCCAGCGGGCAGCCATGTCATCCGATTACGCACCATCTGTCTCGCCCCCTTCGAAGTAGCGCTGGTATATAGCATCGAGATCGTGGCCCAGCTTGCGAACCGCCAGCAGCTCGGCATCGGTGGCGGCGATTCGGGCGATCTGCGGCGCAGTCTCCTCGGCGCATTCGATGCGCACGCGGGTTATTCCGGATCCGTCGTCGTCTGCTGGCTCCACCGAGCTTACGCCCTCCAGCGCTGCCAGTTTCTCGCGGACGGCCGGATTCCAGCCGCGAATCGATAGCTCGATCATCGGCCCGCGTTGCTCATCCTCCAGCTGGCGGGCGAGCGTGTCGATGTCGCCGCAGGCGACGAGCTGTCCCTTGACGAACAGCCCGACCCGATCGCAAATCTGCTGCACCTGATGCAGATGATGGGAGGAGAGCAGCACAGTCAGCCCCTCTTCTTTGCTCAGCGAGGTGATGAGCTGCAGCAGCTCGGTGACGCCCTTGGGATCGATGCCGAGCGTCGGCTCGTCGAGGATGATCATCTCGGGCTGCTTGATGAGCACATCCGCCAGCCCGAGACGCTGTCGCATCCCGCGCGAGTAAGCGCCGGTTTTTTTGGCGGCGGCAGCGCCCAGCCCGACGCGCTCCAGCAACGCAAGAGCGCTCTCCCGCGCCTCATCCGCAGGGATGCCGTTCAGCCTGGCGGTGTAGATCAGGTTATCCAGCCCTGTCCGATCCTCGTAAAAGCCGATATCGTCAGGCATGTAGCCGACCCTACGCTTGATCTCCAGCGCGCGCCTTGCAGGATCGAGCCCCAGCACGCTAATCTTGCCCGCCGACGGCTCGGTCAGTCCGAGCAGCATGAGGATCGTCGTCGTCTTGCCGGCGCCGTTCGGCCCGAGCAGGCCGAATACCTCGCCCCGGCGGATCGTCAGGTCGAGCCGGTTGACGGCCAAGGCGGCGCCGTACGATTTGGTCAGTCCCTTCAGCTCGATCGCAGCCTGCGGGTCCGGACGGTCGGAGGCCACAGCCTGAACTTCCTGCAGACCCCCTTGCAGCTCGCTTGCTTGTTCACTGCGGAGCACCACCTTTATCGCCTCCCGTAGCGCCGGAACAGGTAGGCGATGCCGCCCACTACCGCAGCGATGATGAGGACGCCGATCCAGCCCCATAGCGAGGACGATTTGACGGCGACCCGGATCGCCGCATCGGCCGATTTTTGCGGGCTGCGAGCGGTCAGATTAAGCGCGTAGTCGCCAGGGATCGCCTTCTCGTTGGCCTGGATGATCGCCTGTACGCTCGCTGTCTTGCCGGGCTCGAGCTTGCCGACCGTCTTCGGCTCGAACGTAACCTCCCAGTTGGTCGGCGTCTGCGCCGACAGCGTGATATCCTCCAGGACGGCCGTTCCGTTGTTCGTCACGACGAGATCGAGAGCGCGGCTACCGCCGGCTTTGATCGTCGCGTTGAGACGCTCGTCCGCGGTCGTCAAGCCGATGCCGTACGTGCCGGTGACGACTGCCTCGAGCGTCGTCTCGGCCCGCGTCGTGTTGTTGGCGGCGGAGATCGGCAGCTTGTAGGTGCCAGCCTCGACGCTGTCAGGCGGCACAGCCTCGACCGTTACGGTCTGCGTCGCGTTGGGCTCGACCGTGACCGAGGTGACGCTGCTGCCGCCAGACTTGAAGGTGACCTCCCAGCCAGCCTCAGGCGATGCCGCGAGCGCATAGGTCTGCTCCTCGGCGGTCTGGTTGCGCAAGGTGGTTGAGAACGTAAAGCTGGCATCGGCATGACCCTGGATATTGGGCTGCTCGGCCTCCAGCGTCGTCATATACGTGCCTTTCTCGGTTACGAATACGCGCAGCGGCAAAGCGGCTTCGCCCGCCGTCAGCCGGAAGCTGTATTCGCCGCGTTCGACCTCAAGCGGCACGTCCAGCCGCAGATTAAGCGACTGCGAGCTGTCCGGTCTTACCGCGAGCTGGCGGACGCCTCGGCCCCCTGAGGTCAACTCGTACGCCCATTCGTTGCCCTCGCCCTTGAACCCGACAGATACGGTCTGCGTCGCCGAGGACGTATTGATCAGCTCGACCTCGTAGGTGATCGACTCGCCTGGAGCCGCATTCAGAGCGGTATAGGGCGTGTACAGCTCGAGGCCTCCGGCGGCCATCGCGACAGGCGGAGCCGCTCCCCCTCCCCCGAGCCAAGCAAGAATAAGTGCCAGAGCCAGCAGTCCGGCTCTACGCCATGTGTTGTACATAGCCATCCTCCTCCTGAATGATAATGATGTTGCCCTTTACCCGAAGTACGTACGAGGTTGAAGATTGGATTTACGCCGCTCGAAAAAAATAAGGGCTATTTGCAAAATTAAAAATTTTTGATAAAAAAGAAATAGAATTTCGTGTTCAAGCGGGAGGGTGACGGACGTTGCGTACGCATTGGAGCAAGGAGGATGGCGACTGCAAGGAGACGGACGAGCGCGAGATGGCCGGCGTGCTGGCCCGGATGTGCGAAGGCTCGCCGGAGGATTTCGACCGATTCTATAACCATTACGCGCCGTTCGTATGGCGGCTGGCGCGTCGGCTGCTCGATGACCCGATGGAGGCGGAGGACCTATGTCATGACGTGTTCCTAGAGGCGCTCCGCCGCGGCCATCGTTATGAGGCGGCCAAAGGCTCGGTGCAGGCGTGGCTGGCGGTCATGACGCGCAGCCGCGGCCTGGATCGGCTCCGGCGGCGCGGACGCTGGACGGTGACGGACAAGGCGGAGGAAGCGCTCGAGCGACTCGCGCCTGTAGCTGCGACAGTGTCGCCGGAGGAGCGGGCGCTCGGCGCGCTCGAGCGCAGGGTCGTGCGCGAAGCGATCCAGGAGCTGCCTGCGCTGCAGCGACGGGCCGTGCTGTCGGCCTATTATGGCGACAAATCGCAGCGCGAGATGGCGGAGGCCTGGCAGGTGCCGCTCGGCACCGTCAAGTCATGGGTGAGATACGGTCTGGGCAATCTGCGCAAAGGTCTGGCTCGCCGAGGCTGGATCGAGCCCGAGACAAGGGAGGGGGAGCGTCGATGAGCAAGTATGAAGCGATAAGTCGATGTCCGGCAGGCTATACGGAGCAAGAGTGGATCGACGGCCTGCAGCAGCGCTTGCCGGCGAACCGGATGGAGCAGATGGAGGCGCATCGCCGCAGCTGCGCGGTCTGCTCCGAGACGTGTCGGACGTGGGAGGCGTTGCTGAGCTCATCGGAATCGGGGCAGAGCGCTGATGCGAGCGGAGCAGCCCGGTCATACCCGCCGTCACGGGTACAGCGCTCCCTGCGGCGATATGCAGAGCGGCTGGCCTGGCTCAGGCGTTGGCGCCGCCGGTGGCCGATAGTTGTAGCGTCGGGGGCGGTAGCAGCGGCTATCCTGCTGCTGTCTGCGCTCTATGGCAACGGCGGCGAGCCGTCGGAGGCGCCGATCGCCGCTTATGTCGAGTCGCAGGTGCCGGCGGCGCTCCATGTGCTGTCCTCGCCCGATACGTCGCGCTACCGGATCGTCGCACAGCCGGGTTCCGAGGGCGCGGGCTACTTTTGGCTCAGCCGGGACAACAGCGAAGCCTTGCTGCTGCTAGAGCGTCTGCCCGAGCTGGAGTTCGAGGACTACCAGGCGTGGGCGGTCAGAGGAGATCGACGAGACAGCCTCGGCTTGATCCAGCATGCCGGAGGTCGCAGCCATCTGTATTTGCGGGACGATGCCTTGCAGCGAGCGGAGATGATCTCGCTCAGCGCCGAGCCCAAGGGAGGCAGCGCCCAGCCGACCTCGCATCAGGTCATCCTGTTGCTCCTCGGCAGCCAATAAGCGCCTCGCTTGCATGCGGCGCGGATTCATTGTATGTTAGTAGTTACAAGCATCATGCCGTCGATCACCCTCCGAGGAGGGCCAAGGAGGTCTGAATATGGACGGTAAGGATAGAGCTAACATGGAACAGACGCGCCGTCACGAAGGATCGACCCGGCAGACTATCCTGACCCTGCTGAAGACCAGAGGCCCAAGCCATGCCGGCTATCTGGCTCGGACGCTGGGGATGACGGAGATGGGCGTGCGCCGACACCTCAATACGCTGGAGAAGGACGGGTTCGTCGAGCTGTCCGTCGTCCGCCAGCCGATGGGCAGACCCTCCCATGTCTATACGCTGACGGAGGCGTCGGCAGCGCTCTTCCCGAGCAACTACCACACCTTGACGTTGGATCTGCTCGACGAGCTAGACGACCGGCAGGTGATCGATCAGGTGTTCGAAGGGCGCAAGCGCAAGCTGCTGGAGCGTTACGGTCCGCGCATGTCGGAGAAGTCCCTGGATCAGCGGGTGCAAGAGCTCGCGGCGATCCAGAACAAGGGCGGCTATATGGTGGAGGTTGAGGCGCATCCGGTCGAAGGGTATGTCCTCAATGAATACAACTGCCCGATCGCTCGTGTCGCCGACCGTTACCAGCAAGCGTGCCAGTGCGAGCTGGAGCTGTTCCGGGAGCTGTTGGGCACACGAGTCGAGCGGACCGAATGTCTCGCCAAGGGCGGCGGCCGTTGCAGCTACCAGATTGGCTCCCAGGTCAGCGCAGACGAATAATTTTTGGCCCTCTGTGTGTCAGGACAAGCCCGGATTGACTATACTGTGAGTAGAAATTGGGCATTCGTCCAGAACCCCCGCGGGGAGAAGCTATTGACACCTATCCGTCTGTATGAAATGCGGACCGCAATGGGAAAACTTCAGACAGATAGGCATGGCATGAGAGGCGGGCCGCAGCCGCTCCCCGGGCTGACGATTCGGATAGCGCCTCGCAGGATCATAATCCGGAAGGGAGCAATCGCTAATGACAGGCAAACGGAACAATCAGTCAAGCAGTTTTCTCTTGGGTGCAGTCGTCGGCGCGATCGCAGGCGCGGTAAGCGCTCTGCTGCTCGCGCCCAAGTCGGGCAAGGAACTCCGCAAGGACATCGCTGTAGGAGCGCAGCAGGTAAGCGAAAAGACCGTACAGACCGCCCATGTGATCGGCGAACAGACGAGCAAGCTGGCCGGCCAGGTCGGCGATCAGACGTCGCAGTTGGTCGACAAGGCCAAAGCGGCTGCCGGCAGCGTCGCCGGAGAAGTGCGCGCCTGGCGTGAACGCCGTACAGGCAAGGCGCAAGTATCCTCGGCCATCTCGGAAACTGTAGACGCCAAGGACGAAGCGGAGGCCATCGACACCGGCGCCGACGTCGTCGAAGCTGTGGACGCCGTTGAAGATACTGAGCTGCCGGCAGTTACGATTCAGCAAGAAAAAGAATAACGCGGCGCGCCCGGCAACGGGAATTTCAGCATCGCAACCGCAGCGCGCATGGCCATTTTGGTCATGCGCGCTTTTTTTGCGTGTTCGCGGCAGACGGCTCGCGGGTGGTCTGATCGAGTCCGGGAGCGGGTCGGCCGTCACAGCTGACCGGGCAAGTCGCGGCGGAAGTCTGACGGCGTGACGCCCTTCCAGCGGCGGAACTGCTTGGAGAAGTAGAGCGGGTCCGGGTAGCCGACGGAGGAGGCGATCTGACCGATCGTCAGGTCGCTCGCCAGCAGACTCTCGGCCCGCTCCATCCGTATCCGGTACAGATATTGCGAGGGCGATAAGCCGATGACCTGCTTGAACATTTTGGACAGATGCGTCCGATGGTAGCCCAGGGTTTTGGAGATCTGGGCAATCGACAGATTCTGATCGTACTGCAGCGATAGCCACATCGCCATCTGACCGACCTGGCGCTCGACATCAGATGGGCGGGAGGCAGGAGCGAGGTTGGCATCGGCGGAGCTGGTCCCGAGCTGACGGAGCAGCAGGCGCAGCTGTCCGCTCGCCTCCAGCGCGGCCATGACCGGCGTGTCGTGGCCTTGGAAGGCCAGTCGCATCCGGTCGTACAAGACGCGGATCCGACGCGTGTCCGCATGATGGCGGACCGGACTTGCCGGTGTGATGTATAGCGCCTGCAGCAGCTTCGGAGCTGCCGTCCCGACCAAGGCTACCCAGCGATATTGCCACGGCTCCGTTGCGTCAGCAGTGTAGGTGAACAGCTCGCCAGGGAAGATGACGAATGTGTCGCCTGCACGACAATCGTACCGCTTTCCTGCCATCTCGAAGCTGCCGCGTCCCCCAGTCACTGTGTGAATCAGATAATAATTATGGACAGCCGGGCCCATCCGATGCAAGGGCAGCGGCTTGCCGCAGCCGCTAAAAAGAACAGACAATTCGCCCTCCGGCGGCAAGCTGTTCATGCCGAGCGAAACTTCATAATGATTTGAAGGCATGCGAATCGACCTCCCCAAACAAATTAACGTCGTATATCCTCTTCTATGAGGTTACGTGAAGAGACTACATTTGTCCATATCGATCCTTATTTATTCCATACCTCTGCGGCCGCCTTTCTTTTATAGTGAAGGAAGAACAAGTTACCTACTACCTATGCCACAGGAGGAGAAATACACATGTCCAAAATTACGTTTCTGGGTGCCGGCAGCACTGTTTTCGCCAAAAATGTATTGGGAGACTGCATGCTGACGCCTGCGCTGCAGCAATTCGAGCTGGCGTTGTTCGACATCGACGCCCAGCGGCTGAAGGACTCCGAGCAAATGCTGCTCAATCTGGCCAAATCGTCGGGCAGCACATGCCGCGTCAAGGCTTACAGCGACCGCAAGGAAGCGTTGCGCGGCGCGAAGTATGTCGTCAATGCGATCCAGGTCGGCGGTTACGATCCGTGCACGATTACTGACTTCGAAATCCCGAAAAAATACGGTCTGCGCCAAACGATCGCCGACACGATCGGCATCGGGGGCATCTTCCGCAATCTGCGGACGATCCCGGTCATGCTCGACTTCGCGCGCGATATCCGGGAGGTATGCCCGGACGCGCTGTTCCTGAACTATACGAACCCGATGGCTGTGCTGACCAATGTGATGAATACCCATGGCGGCGTCTCCACCGTCGGCCTCTGTCATAGCGTTCAGGTATGCGTGCCGCATCTGTTCAAGGATCTCGGCATCGACACCAACGGCGTCAAAACAAAAATCGCCGGCATTAACCATATGGCCTGGCTGCTCGAAGCGACCCGCGACGGCGAGGATCTGTATCCGGAGATCAAGCGTCTCGCCGCAGAGAGACAGAAGGAAAAGCATCATGATATGGTGCGCTACGAGCTGATGTTCAAATTCGGCCATTATGTGACGGAATCCTCGGAGCACAATGCCGAGTACCATCCCTACTTCATCAAGCGCAATTATCCGGAGCTGATCGAACAGCTCAACATCCCGCTCGATGAGTACCCGCGCCGCTGTGTTGAACAGATCGAACGTTGGACCAAGATGCGCGACGAGCTCGTCAATAACGTCGAGCTGAAGCATGAGCGTTCTCACGAGTATGCCTCGTATATTTTCGAAGCGATCGAGACAGACGTCCCCTACAAAATCGGCGGCAACGTGATGAACAATGGACTGATCACCAATCTGCCGCGCGAGGCTTGCGTCGAGGTGCCTTGTCTCGTCGACCGCAGCGGCGTGCAGCCGACCTATATCGGCGATCTGCCGCCGCAGCTGGCGGCGCTCAACCGGACCAACATCAATACGCAGCTGCTGACGATCGAAGCGGCCATTACCGGCAAAAAGGAGCATATCTACCATGCTGCGCTGCTCGACCCGCATACAAGCGCCGAGCTGTCGATGGACGATATTATCGCGATGTGCGACGACTTGATCGAGGCGCACGGCGATTGGCTGCCAACATACCGTTAATAACGTAATCTTCAAGGGCTGTCCCCAAAGTCATGTTAAATGACTTGGGACAGCCTCGTTTTTCTTTTGAAAGGACAAAAACCAATCCTGTTGGTAAAATTGCCACGCAACCACTCAATGTGTCCTGGGCCCCCGCAAAGTACCTGCCTTGAACCTTGTCCGAAATTGCGCTACTATGTAGGTACGTTTTGAATCCGCAATACATATTCTATTTCGTACCAATTGCGCATAGTAGCAGGTCCAGGTTCTTGCGATAGCAATGTGAAAATGACCAGGAAAGCGGTGTGTCCGTGCAACATCCAATAGCCATCCTAGATTCGGGCGTAGGCGGTCTTACAGTAGCGAAGGAAGTGATGCGCCAGCTTCCGCGCGAGCGGATCATCTACTTCGGCGATACGCTGAGAACTCCTTACGGACCGAGACCTTATGAAGAGGTATTGCGTTTTACCCGGGAGATCGTGGACTATCTCATTCAGTTCGGACCAAAGATGATCGTCATCGCATGCAACACGGCGACGGCGGTCGCCCTGGAAGATATAAGAGCGCGGGTCAACATCCCCGTCGTCGGCGTCATCCATCCCGGATCGCGGGCTGCCGTTGGTCGGACCAAGTCCGGGCTCGTCGGCGTCATCGGCACCGAGGGGACGATCCGCAGCGGCGCCTACGAGCACGCGCTCAAGCAGCTCAGCCCGAACATCGAGGTGCTGAGCCAGGCATGTCCCCGCTTCGTGCCGCTCGTCGAGCAGGGCAATTTTTATTCCGCCGAGACGTATGCTACGGTGTCCGAGTCGCTCGCGGGGCTGAAGGGCCAGCAGTTGGATACACTCATACTCGGCTGTACGCATTATCCGTTCCTGGCCGAGACGATCTCGGCGGTGATGGGGCCGGAGGTGACGCTGATCTCCTCTGCAGAGGAGACGGCGCGCGAGATCAGCACGATCCTCCAACACAAAGGCAAGCTCTCGCGAGGCGACGTCATCCCGGTCCATCAGTTCTGCTGCAGCGGCGACCCTCGTCTGTTCAAGACGATCGCCCAGGACTGGCTCGACGAGCAGATCGAGCTGACCCCTGTCGTCTGGCAGGTGCCCAAGATCGGATAGAGCTTTGAGACCGCCCGCCGGCGTTTCCGGTCAGGGCGGTCTTTTCTTTGCCGTTGGGCAGGGTGGCATGAATAGCCGATGTGCGCATACACATGAGGTAATTGCAGCAGCCCGGCGCGGCCGGGCTCGTCAATGCGCTGCGCTCTATTCTTCAAGCGAGCGCGCATGGAGGAGGTTGTAACCACGTGTTGAAATCGCCACTCACCTGCCAGACGGCGCGCTGGATGGCGCATAGGGCAGCGAGGATCGCCGCGAGCGAGACGGGATATGATCCGGCATCCTGCCAGGCGGACGTATCGTCGCTGACGATGGCGTATCCGTTTTTGGAGCGGGAGGTTGTCGGCTACAGCGTCATGGGCAAGCCGATCGAGGCGATCCGATTTGGCGAGGGCAGACGCCGGCTCCATCTGCATGCCGCTTGTCACGCCAACGAATGGATTACTTCGCTGCTGGCGATGACCTTGCTGGAGGATCTGGCTTGCTGCTATGCCGACGGTCAACCGTTCGGATGGCTGGACCCGCAAGAGGTCTATTCACGGTATACGCTATGGCTCGTACCGATGGTCAACCCCGATGGCGTCGAGCTGGTCGTGGACGGCGTATCCGAGCAGCATCCATGGCGGGAGCGGCTGCTTGCCTGGAATGGCGGCTCGTCAGACTTCCAGCAATGGAAGGCTAACGTTCGAGGGGTAGACCTCAACGATCAGTATCCCGCCTTTTGGGAGGAGGAGTGCGCCCGGCGCGCCGTGCCGGGACCCGGGCCGAGAGATTACCCGGGACCGGCGCCGCTCAGCGAGCCGGAGGCGCAGGCGATGGCGGCATGGACGGGGCGCAAGGACTTCGAGACGGTGCTGTCGCTGCATACCCAGGGACAGGAGATCTACTGGAATTATCGGGGCTATGAGCCGCCGCATGCCGAAGCGCTGGCGAGGCGGCTGGCGAAGGCGAGCGGGTACGAGGCGGTGAAACTGGAGGGCAGCGATGCAGGCTACAAGGACTGGTTTATTTACGCCTTTGGCCGTCCGGGGTTTACCATCGAGGCTGGCTGCGGGGTCAACCCGCTGCCGCTGACCCAGCTGGTCGATATGTACGCCGAGATCAAAAGCCTGTACATCCAGCTCTTGACGGACCTGAGCGCTCAGCAGACAGATACGCCCAAATAAACAGTTGAATTGGCAAGCCGATATCCTATACAATGAGAGGTATAGTCTGTATCTGCTGGAGTCTTCCAATGTCCTCGTCCCGGCGAGCCGGGACGGGGCTTCGTGACGTATACTTCACTTCTACACTCAAGGAGATGACCTACAATGAAATGCAAAATTTCTCGCAATGCGGCAAAGGTGCTGCGCGCCGAACTGGACAAGCCGGAAAACGAAGGAAAAATGCTGCGCGTCTCGGTGACGCATCAACACGGCGACCATGCGCATTACGGCATGTCGATTGATGTCGCAACGGACAATGACGAGGTCGTATCGACCGACAAGGAGATCGATGTCCTGCTCAGCAAAAACGAGCCGATGCTCGATGGCGTGCGGATCGATTACTTCTATGTGCCGCAGGAAGGGTTCGCCATTACCAACCCGTCCAAAGGCAATCACGGCGATCATTAAGTCGATGGCAACCAACGATATTCGTATCTGCGATAAATGCCAGCATGTCAAAGTCAAGACCATGTTGAACAAGCTGGGCAAGGAGCTGCCGGATACCGAGGTGAAGGTCGGCTGCAAGTCCTATTGCGGACCATGCAAGCGTTATGCCTTCATTTTCGTCAACGGTCGCTACATCAAGGCGCCGACCGAGGACGAGGCGATCGAGAAGGCGAAGGCCTTCTTCAAACGCTAACGGATGGATAAATTTCGCATGGCAAAAAAGAGCTGTCTCCAGCCGGTGACCGGACCGGGGAGACAGCTCTTTTGCTATCGGGCAATGAGTTCAGGCAACAGGATCACTGCTCCCGCAGCTCGCGCAAGCGGGGCAGCAGGTTGTAGTTGATGATGCGGTCGGAGTGCAGCAGCTGCGCTCGCGCCTCAGCGGCCTGGTCGGCACAGGCGTCTGCTGGGGTCGGCTCGCCTGTCGCCAGACTGTAGCAGACGCCATGCTCCGGGATGCCGTCGGCGGCTGGCGTATAATAATGCGAGTCGGTCGCATAGGCGCCGTTGCGGAAGACGACCATCCGCTCCTGCGGCGGCTGCGCCGTCAGCAGCGGCGCGCCCAGCATGAAGGGCTCGCCGGTGTCGATGCCGAGCAAGTGGAGCAGCGTGGGCGCGATGTCGAGCTGCCCGCCGCCGGGATACTCGCCAGCGAGGCCGCCGTCCGGCGTATGCACGATGAGCGGCACTTGCCGCTGCAGCCGCTCCCGCCGCAGCTCGGACAGCTCTTCGCCGAGGAAGGTCTCGAACGGCTGCCAGTCGCGGATCGAGTTGTCATGATCGCCGTAGAAGACGAAGATGGAGCGTTCCCACATGCCCCGCTGCTTCAGATTCTCTACGAAGGAGCCGAGCGCCTGATCGACGTAGTGAACGCTCTGGAGATAGTCGCCGAACATCGTCCCCTCCAGCTCGCCGAGCGCCAGCGTATGATGATTTTTGGGCATCGGATAGGGATGATGACTGGTCAGCGTGATCAGGAACGAGTAGGACGGATTGCTCATCTGCGCCATCTTCTCCGTCGACTGTCGGAAAAAAGAGCGGTCGCCGACCGTCCAGCCGAGCGGCTCATCCATCACGTAATCGCTGCGGTTGTAGTAGTGGGCATAGCCCATCGTATTGTACATCACATTGCGATTCCAGAAGCCGCCGTCGTAGGCATGGTACACTGCGGTATCGTAGCCGTTGTCCTTGAGGACGCCGGGCAGACAGCTATAGGCGTGCTGAGCATATCGGATGAACACCGATCCGGTCGGCAATGGCTGCAGCGAGCATTGGGCGGCGAAGTCGGCATCCGAGGTGCGGCCTTGCGCCGTCTGATGATAGAAGTCCGGGAAATAGGCGCTCTCCTCGAGGAGAGCATTGAGATTCGGCGTAATGACCTGGTCCATGTATGAGCGGCCGATCAAAAAGCTCTGAAACGCCTCAGCCTGCACCATCACGATATTGGCGCCGCGATACGCGCCGAACAGCGCGTCATCCTGGGGCGGGGAGGTCCGGGAGCGATGCTCCTCGAGCCATCGGGCCGTCTCCAGAAGCTCCGGCTCCGGCAGCTGCTGTCGGCCGATCGCCTTCTTCGCATACACATAGGCGTCGTACCCGTGGAATCCGAAAAGACCGGTAACATTGTAGAGCGACACATTCCACCAGATGCCAACGAACAGGCCCTGCGCCCACGTCCGCTTGGCGATCTGGATCGGCACGAATACGAGCGCGAGACTGATCGAGCATACGACCAGACTGAGAGAGACCCGCAGCGCCGCTGTGCGCCAGCGGGGGGTCTCCGCGGCTGCGCGGACTGCACGTTGGCGGCGCATCAAGACGCGTAGCGCCAGCGCGATGGATAGCGGCCAGTCGGCGAACAGCAGGAGATCGCGCGTCTCCAGCAGCGAGCCGATACTGTCGCCGAGCGCGCCCACTTGCCCGGCCTGCAGCAGCACCGGGATCGAGATCAAGTCCTGGAAGTAGCGGAAGTAGAGCAGATCGGCATAGAGAATGACGGTCAGGACAAGATGGAGTGCGACCAGGACGATTAGCCGGACACGACGGGACAGCCATAACGTCCAGCAGACGATGAGGCCAAGCGTCCCTGTCGCGACGATTACATCGTCGAGCCCCATCCGCATGTTGCGGACGTTGATCGACTCGTCGAACAGGTACAGCTTGAGCAGCATCAGCAGGACGAATACGATCAGCTCAAGACCAGGGATGCGCATGGAGGCGCGCAAGAGCGATAGCGCCGTTCTTCCCATGTCGACTAAACCTGCCGTTCCGTCTGGCGGAAGGGAGGCAGCGGCCCCATGTACTGATAGAGCGCGCACTCGATCCGACCGTTGTACAGCTTGCGCTTCTTGTGAGCCGGCTTGCCGTAGTCGCGCTCGAACTCGCGCGAGGGACTCAGCGCGAAGACCGACCAGGACGGCGCAGCGGCTGCGATCGCGCCCAGCTCGCGGACGGCGCGATCGGCCTCGCGGTCCGTGCCCAGACGCTCGCCATAAGGCGGATTGGTGATGATGCAGCCGTATTCGCCCTCCAGACGCACCTCATGGACCGGCATCGTCTGCCATGTCAGCTGCTTGGCGAGTCCGGCCTTGGCGGCCGAGGCGAGAGCGATCTCGATCGCGCTGCCGTCAATGTCGGAGCCGCCGATCTGCAGCGGGATGTCATCTCTGACCGCGTCGAACGCTTCGTCCTGGGCGTCGTCCCAGGCGGCCTGTCCGATGATCGGCCACGGCTCGCTGCTGAAGCTGCGGCGCAAGCCCGGCGCGATATTCCAGCCGATCATCGCCGCCTCGACCGGGATCGTGCCGGAGCCGCAGAACGGGTCGTAGAGCGGGCGTTCGGGCCGCCAGCGACTAAGCAGCACCATCGCGGCCGCCATCGTCTCCTTGAGCGGCGCTTCGGTGACCAGCTTGCGGTAGCCCCGCTTGTGCAAGCTTGGCCCGGTCGTGTCGAGGACGATCTGGGCGCGGTCCTTGAGCAGTTGCACCTCGATGGCGTACAGATCGCCGTCCTCAGGGAACCACTCGGTGCGGTAGGCAAGCTTCAGCTTTTCGACGATCGCTTTTTTGACGATGCCCTGACAGGCCGGCACGCTCGACAGCTGCGATTTATGGGAGCGGCCCTGGACCGGGA